>Ga0247841_10000149_pt1 | contig 186166 bp, 154 predicted proteins | sample LaCruzMarch2015__2_FD_192410 | JGI IMG/M metagenome (GOLD analysis project Ga0247841, IMG submission 192410) | Freshwater microbial communities from meromictic Lake La Cruz, Castile-La Mancha, Spain - LaCruzMarch2015_18m | ecosystem: Environmental > Aquatic > Freshwater > Lake | place: Spain... | reverse complement strand
TCCCTTTTAGCGCTTGTTGCAAGCTTGTAGGCGTGGTATTTTTAAGCTCGTCAACTTTAACTGAAGCCGTAGAACCAGTTAAATCGCTCTTTCTTACTGTTCCATAGCCTATTGCTACTACTTCTTCGATTCCAGTTATTTCTTCTTCCAAAACAACATTAATTAAAGCCTTGTTACCAACAACCACTTCCTGTGTTTTCATCCCCACGAATGAGAATTGTAAATTGGAATTATCAGGTACAACCATTGAGAAACTACCATCATTATTTGTAGTTACTCCCATTGTTGTTCCTTTGACTACAACGGATGCCCCGGGTATTGGTACTCCGGATTGATCGGTAACTTTTCCCGTGATTTTTTTGCCTGGCTGCTGACTGCCCATATAGGACGGGGCCAGCACAATCTTACGGTCAAGCACAGTTACCTCTACATTTCTTCCCTCAAAGATTTTGCCAAGCACATCACCTATTGTTTCATTTTTAACATTGAGGTCAATTTTACGGTCCACATTAATAAGTTCGTTGTTATACACAAAGAAGAACTCGCTTGTACCTTCAATGGCTTTTAGCGCATCTTTGACAGTTACACTCTTCAAATCGAGAGTTACCCTCGTATTCTGAGAGTAGCTCCCGGTAGCAAGTGAGCTTATCACTGAGGTGATTAGAATAAATAGCGTTAGTTTCATAATTAAAAACAGTTGTCGCGGGAAATTACCTGACATAATTCCCCTGTCTTTGAAAATTTTTTTCATACCTTTGTTTGATTTTTATTAATAATTAATTTTTGTTTGCCTGTTGCCAGGCATTCTGAAAATTCAAACAGGGGAGTGCTTCCAACACTTTCCTGTTTCTTTTTTAGTTTTACTTCATAGGCTTCTGATTTTAGTATTTATTGGTCGATTACTTTGACTTTAAAATGATCTTTCTTTTTGAATATGAGTTATCACCGAGTTTTATTGCCGCAATAACCTTATATTCCATTTTTGAAGTACGGTTAAGTATGCTTAAAACCTGTTCCAGCGGTTCATTAATAAAAGTACCGGTAAAGCGGTATTTTTCCAGCTTTTTATCAGCAAGCTCAATATCAACATTGTACCAATTCTCAAGCTTTTGTATCACTATATTTATGGGATCATCAGAGAATACAATCTTACCATCGGTCCACGCAGTGTATTTGTTCAAATCTTTTTCCAGCTTCCAAAATAATTTGTTCTCCGACTGTTTATATGAAGCAACCATGTTGGGTTTCATCTCCATCAGATCTAAAATTCCTTTGTCGGAATTTTGCTGAAGCTGAATACTCCCTTCAACGAGAGCTATTGTTATGGCAGCATTGCCAGGATATGCATCCACATTAAAGGATGTACCAAGAACTTTGATGTGTAACTTCTGAACATCAACTATAAAAGGTTGTGCACTGTTTTTGGAAACGGAGAAATTGCCTTCACCCAAAAGCTCTACATTTCGGGTTTTCATACCGTCGAATGAATTCGGAAACCTTAATGTACTTCCGGAATTCAAATAAACAATAGTTCCGTCTGCCAGCTCAACACGCGATTGTGTACCATAACTTGCCTTTACCTGCTGATAAACAAGTGATTCAATCTTATCCTGAGGTTTGGTAACATGAAACATGTTATATAGACTTGAAATAAGTAATGCGAGTATCAAAACTGCGGCTATTTGTGCAAAAACAGGAAGCCATTTGATCTGGCGGGTGTCGATACCGGCTTTTTTGCGGGTAGTACCAAGAGATTTGGGAAGATCGATATGAATTTGCATCGCCATACGATTGGAATTCCTCCATATCTCCTGATAATCATTATATTCTGCAAGGTTCTCTTTGTTGGCCGATTTCCAGGTATTCAAATAAATCAACTCCTCATCAGTCAGTTCTCCGGAGAATGACTTGGCGATAAGATCGTATATTTCGTAATTTTCGATATTCATTTTTTATTGTTTTCAAATGAATGACAAATAAGGGGTGGGGATACCCTACATGGGTAAAGAAGAAAATTTGAGAGAAGGGCAGGGAAGGCTGTTGATGCCTGAAAAACGTTGACCACAAATTGATAATAGAAGTTCAAAACCCCTGCACTTGTCTTAATGCAAAACAATGAAAAATCCTGTAAGGATTTACTGTGCATAACCCTCAGTTTTAACTGGGGGTACAAGTCAAGAAATGGGCAGAACCCCGTAGTGGGTTCACCAATAATTAATTAATATCGTTCAACCCGCTAAAGGGGTTGTTTTTTTCCGGGTTTCACTACCCCCAGTTTCGTTTCACTTCACTGGGGGTTATTTACAGTTTACTCCTCCGGAGTTTTTCAGCAGACCCTTCATAACAAAAATGTAGAAGCGAAAACCTACACAGGCAGAGAAATATTTGAGAGGGAGAGATGGAGTGAAGGAAAGATTGATAAGTTTGCCTAAATTCAGTCTGACAAATATTTATATGCCGGAATTACTTTTATTTTACAACCATCTTCGTCAATAAAATCTGAGTTGGCAAATGTTACAATGGTAGCTTTGAACTGATTAAAGTATCGCATAGCCTTAAGTAAGCCATTCAACTCCCTTTTTAGGTTGTCAGGTGTTAGTTCATAACAGACTTGTACTATTTCCTTAACAGCCCCGTGTTTCATAGCTACAAAATCGCACTCTCCTTTCTCATCGAAATAGTAAAGTTCATTGTATTTTCGTCGCAGATGTAAAAATATAAGGTTTTCCAATTTTCGGCCTGCATCTTCAGTCATAGTATTAGAGATAACATCCACTAATCCTAAATCAATGGCATATACCTTTCGGGGGTTGATCAGCTGTGCTTTTGTGGAATGGCTAAACATGGGCAGAAAGGAAACCAGATACGCCAATTCCAGATGTGAAAACCAGTTTAAAATTGTGCTTGTTGCTCCGATTGAAAATGGTTGTTTCAGTTTGGTTGCTGTTACGCGGTTGCCAATGTTTGAAATGAGGTATGACGCCAGACGATGAAGACTTTTTATATCCTTTATTCCATAGCGTGTAACAATATCACGAATAAGTACATCTTCAAAAAGTGCGGCAAGTTGTTCCTGGTCACCAGTTTTCACATATTCAGGGAAACCTCCGGTATTCATATAAACCTTCAAACTTTCTGCCGATGGAATTAATACCCTGAATGTGAGAAATTCGCGATATGAAAACGGGAAAAGCTCCTGATTAATATGACGTCCGGTAAGTTTGGTTCCTAATTCTTTACTTAACAACGACGCATTAGATCCAGTAATAATTACCCGAAAACCTTCGTCCAATTTTTGCCGGACGTACATTTCCCAACCTTCAATTAATTGTATTTCATCGAAAAAGAGAATATTTATCCCTTTTTGTCCTATAATATTATCCAAACGGGTAAAATCAGAAAGAGCAAATTCATAAAGTTGCGGAGATTCAAAGTTAAGGTAAAGCACCTTCCCATCTTCCATACCTTTCATCATCTGCATTAAAAGGGTACTCTTGCCACAACGCCTGACACCACTGATAATCAAAGCGTGCGATGATAAACTTTGAATATCGGGAATAAGTTCCCGTTTCAGTCCGCTATCCCTTAACATCAAACGATTTTTTTGCTGCTCCACAACAAGGGAAATTACACTTTCCAATATCATGATGATCAAATTTGTTTGATTCAAAAATACAATATTATTCGATACCATCAAACAAATTAATATAAAAATCCAAACAGCCACAGTGGAATTTTCTTCCCATCCGGGAATTCTATATCATCAGCTGCAATAAATGCATTCTCCAAACCTGCAATCTGTTTTGATTTTTTAGATGGCCCGCCAACCTCAATAAGATACTTACCATTAACTAAAAAATCACCTATTCCCGGATATGATACACTATTATTTACTAATAACTGATTAAGAATGAATGTTTCACGCAAATTTCCCTTGTCAGGATCCTGGTTGCTTAAAGCATACATCAGATTTGTATTATTCAGGTAGAGTTTATCTGGTTTATTAAGGTAATTAATGCCAAAAGTATCTTTTGAAAGCCACTTTACAACCGATGCCTTTTCAAGGTAGAAGAGATACTTAAGCAATGTATCCCGTGTAGTATCAGCTTGTCCTGCAAGCTTCTCGATATTTGGTTTATAAGGAACGATCCGCGATAATACTGCAAGCATTTTTTTTATTTTCATGACAGAGTAATAATCAATATTAAAAATTGTCGGCAAATCACTTTCCAGGACCAGGTTAAGGATATTATTCAATCTATCATAATAATTAACTTCTGACTCAATAAAAAATGGATAATACCCATACTTAATGTAATCTTCAAAAAATTTCAAAGGTTTGATTTTATCAAGTATCTCAGGCACGATTTTTTTATTCTCAAACAATATTTGTTCGAGAGTAAAACTTTTAAGGCTAATACTGTGCTTCAACCCAATGAATTCACGGAATGAAAGTCCGGGCAGGTTGTACACCAGCGCCCTGCGACTTAAATCGAAGGCACCCTTATAAATATCAAGTGCCGAGGAACTTGTGAATACGATTTTCAGTCCGGGTAAATTATCGTAGATGTTCTTTAGCTCCCTTGACCAATCAGGGTATTTATGAACTTCATCCAGAAAAAGATATTCGCCACCTTTTCTATAAAATTAGCAATAATCACTAATATAAAAGCGATATATTCTAATAATATTACTTATAGATGAGTTAATTTTTAACAAATAATCACTTTTAGTAAAGTGATTACAATATAAAATCCAATCATATTCAATAATTCTGTATGCGAAAACCCTTTTATAACATTGCTTGTTGCTCACACAGCGATTTGCGATTTCGCAATTCCATAACATGCATAAATTCAACCCATTCCGGGTTGGTATTGTGTGTACTTCACTTACCCCCAGTTCCGTAAACTCCACTGGGGGTCATTCACATTCAGAGGCTGTATCAAAAGTAAAAAATTTAACCGCAGAGAGCCGCTAAGAAAAACCACAGAGGATCGCAAAGCATTAAAATACAGCAGAATATCTCTGCGCAACTTTGCGCCTTCTTTGCGTTTCTCCGCGGTAAAAAGACTTTTGATACAGCCACAATACATTTTATACCAAAGATTCTGTAACCGATTCATTTTTCATTCCTTCATTCTTTCATTCCTTCATTTTGCCCAGGGCAATTTTTATAAGCATGAAAAGTACAGGGTTTTGTAATTTACTTTTCCCAGCGGAAGGTAAATAGTCGGCAAGTGAAATTCGCAATGACTTTAATGCCCTGCCAATCAATGCTTCCACCCCTTTAGTGGTGATATCCATCTTTAAGGCGATCTCTTTATTGGTAAAATTATCAAAACGGCTGTATTCGAAAGCCATTTTGCACCTTTCTGGTAGTGACGAAAGCGCAATAATTAGCTGCTCTTCAAAATCATGAAGATCAATTTGGTTTTCGGTGGTGTTATCAGACCTGGAATCGGTTGGCAGGTCAGACAGCTTAATATGCCTTTTTTCCCGGCTGCTAAAGTTAAGGCAGTGATTCCGGACCATAGCAGTAAGGTAAGGGGCAAGACGCTCAACGTGACCCAACGATGCCCGGTTCTCCCAAAAATTTACAAAAACCTGCTGCACAAGGCTATGGGCCGTATCTTCATCATGTACAATTGAATTGGCAAAACGGCAAGCGTTCTGATAATGATTGTTGAAAATCTTATCAAAAGCCCGGGAATTACCACTCTTAAACTCCTCTAAAAGAAAACTTTCTAAATTTTCTCTTTCAATCACCTAAGGTTTGTATTGGTCGTATTTAATGGTCAAAGATAGTTGAAAAACGGTTATAAGCGAATAGTTGATAAGTTGATAAGTTGAATAGTTGATAAGTTGAAAGGTTTAAACTCACAACCCCATCATCTCATCAACCCATAAGCTTATCAAACCGTCATTCTTTCCATTGCGATCTCTGGTAATGCGACGCATAAAACCCCGGTGCTATTTCAGCCCTTTCCGGTTGCGCCTCGAATCTGTTTTCCATTTCTACAAATAGCTCGCCCCTAATGGGGCTGGGTACAATTTTCATTTTACCTTATGCCTTTACCTTCAAGCCTTTAGCATCATGCCTATTGCCCTTCAATCTTTCAATTCATCAACTTATAAACCCAACCACTTATCAACCAATCAACTCATCAACCTTCGTCAATTAGCTGATTCGAACTGCTGTAAAAACCTAATGTCATTCTCGAAATAGAGACGCAGGTCATTCACTCCGAATTTAAGCATAGCTATCCTTTCGATTCCCATGCCAAAAGCATACCCGGTATATTTTTTACTATCGATCCCTGAAGCTTCGAGAACATTGGGATCAACCATCCCGCACCCTAAAATTTCGAGCCAGCCTGTGTATTTACAAACATTACACCCTTTCCCGCCGCAAATTGTACATGAGACATCCACCTCGGCAGAAGGTTCAGTAAACGGAAAATATGAGGGACGCATTCTGATTTCGGCATTCCCGCCAAAAAGCTCCCTGGCATAATATAGCAACGTTTGTTTTAAATCGGCAAACGACACATTTTCATCGATATACAATCCTTCAATCTGATGGAACATACAATGGGCACGATATGAAATTGCTTCATTTCTGAAAACACGCCCGGGTGAGACTGTGCGAATCGGGGGTTTTTGTGTCTCCATATCGTGAACCTGTACCGAAGAAGTATGGGTACGCAGCAATACGTCGGGATTTCGTTGAATAAAGAATGTATCCTGCATATCCCGTGCCGGATGGTCCTCGGGAAAATTCAGGGCACTGAAAACATGCCAGTCATCCTCTATTTCAGGACCTTCTGAAACTACAAAACCTAATCTTTTAAAAATATCGAGAATTTCATTCCTGACAATTGAGATAGGATGGCGTGTGCCCAGTTTCATTGGTTCACCCGGAAGGGTAAGATCAACACCAGACCCGCTGCTCTTCTGTTCCGTTAAGCCCTCTTTCAACATATTGATTTTCCCGACTGCAAACTCTTTTAGCGTGTTAACAGCCTGACCGATCTCTTTCTTATGATCGGCTGAAACATTTCGGAACTCTTCAAACAATTTAGATATTTCACCTTTTTTGCTTAAGTATTTGATCCGCAGTTCCTCTGCTTCTTCTAAAGATTTAGCTGCGATTTCTTCAATCTCCTGCTGCAACTCTTTAATCCGCGTTAACATTACAATTCTTGTTTGATGAATTGCAAAACTACAAAAAAAATGTTCAGATTTTGTCTTTAAGAGGGCATTGCACAAAATTCGATTATTCCCAGTCTTCATCCTCAAGAATAAACAGATCTTCAAATTTAACCTTAAAATAGGCGGCAATTTTCAATGCTAAAATTGTTGAAGGGACGAATTTCCCCAACTCAACGGAATTAATCGTCTGCCTGGAGACTTTCAATTCATCAGCCAATTCGGCCTGTGTTATATCTTTTTTTGCCCGTTCTACTTTTATTAAGTTCTTCATAATTAACAGGCATTACATTGCGATTATGCTGGCTAATAAATTAATTAACGCTACAATTAAAACTATTGCTGTCACGATTAATGTCACATTATTAATTGGATTAACTCTTGTCTTTTCCTTGTAAATAAATTCAGGATTGACAATTACACAGAAATAATAAATGACCAAATAGCCTGATAAAGTTCCAATGGCAAAGTAGATGGGTGCAATCCGATAATTTTTTATCAAATCAAAAACTACTGCGAAAACGAAGAGTTGTGTGATAGTTTTAAAAGTGAAGTATCTTATTGCCTGAAATCTTTCATCATCTATCTTCTCTTTGCTAAATACAGCCCAGAATAAACTCATTAGAAAAAAAAGATTAGTTAATGTTACAATACTTTCATTGACCACTCCCTCAACTGCAATAGCCAATTCGACTATCAAAAAAGCAAATGAAAAAAATAACCCAAGTTTTTTTGTATTATAGTTACCAAAAGACGATAAATTTAAGAATTTCAATTTCATAGGTTTTGTGTATTTAAATTAAAAAACAAATGTACATCATATTTGTCAAAAAGACAAGTATAGTGTACATTTTCAAAATTAATATGATTTTTGGTTAGCTTATTACCAACCCTGGCAGATATTTCGTTTTGCGGTGCAGAGAACAGTCTGTTATCAATTGACTTATGTAGATTTGCCTTTTCTGTCTTTCCTTATGCAACCCCTTTCTGTCTCAATGCAGACTTCCTGCTTCTGGATATAATTTTCTCCAGTATATTTATGTGCCTTTAGGTAAATTGTGCATAGTTATAACGTATTTGTAAAGTCGATACTGCGAAAAAATATTTCAGCTCACAACTTGATATTGTTCCATTATTAGTTAACTTTGCCTCTACAAATATATCAATGGAACAAGTTAGACAAATTATATATTTCAAGGACTACTTTTTGGACTTTTTTAATGACCAGACTGAAAAAGTAAAGGAAAAAATAGACTACGTTTTATTTGTTATAACTGTTGCTGAAAGAATCCCAAAAAAATTCTTTGAGCAAATGACTGATGCAGAAGGACTCTATGAAGTTAGAGTTGAGTTTCAAGGCAAGATATCCAGAATTTTCTGCTGCTTTGACGAAGGAAAATTGATTGTACTTTTCAATGGTTTTAAAAAGAAATCTCAAAAGACACCACAATCAGAAATTGACAAGGCACTAAAAATTAAAGACGAGTATTTTAAAGAGAAAATGAAGACAAAAACAAAAAAAAAATGAAAACAAATAGTAAAATCACCAAAAACATCACAACATTTGATGAACATCTTGACAGCCGTTATGGTAAAATTGGGACAATGAAAAGGACGGAGTTTGAGATAAAGGCAAAGGCCTTTGCTATTGGCGAAGTAATTAAAGAGGAAAGGCACCTTTGTTCTATGACACAAGAACAATTAGCTGAAAAAACAGGGACAAAAAAAAGTTTCATATCAAGAATTGAAAATGGACACAGTGATATTCAACTTTCAACACTTTACAGACTTTTGGAGCTTGGACTTGGTCGTAAAATCACATTGACCATTCAATAAAAAAACACAGACAAAAAAACCTTAACAACTCCTACAGACAATCAGGGATCCTGCTTTTTGTCTGCGGGAATTTTCAAATTATCACATTATTTCCCTATTTCTTCAAACCACTCCTTTCGAGTAAAGGTTCAATGGAAGGTTCCTGTCCGCGGAAAGCAACATATAGCTTCATCGGATGTTCTGTTCCCCCTTTCTCAAGAATGTTTTTGCGAAATGAAGTTGCAGTTGACTTATCGAAGATTCCGTTCTTTTTAAAAACAGAAAACGCATCAGCATCAAGTACTTCGGCCCATTTGTATCCGTAGTAGCCTGCGGCATAGCCACCTGAAAAAATATGTGAGAATGCAGTGCTGAGACAACTTCCGGTCACTGGCTTAAAGAGTTCAGTCGGAGCAATTGCATTTTGCTCAAATTCAACAATATCTCCATTCATGGGTTCAGTTATCGAGTGCCATGCCATATCGTTCATGCCAAAACTTAACTGACGTTCGCTGGCATATCCGGCCTGGAAATTTTCAGCATCAATAAGTTTCTGAACAAGGTCAGCAGGGATCTTATCACCTGTCTGATAATGAATAGCAAACAGATCAAGCCAATCCTTTTGGGTTGCCCAGTTTTCCATAACCTGTGAAGGCAGCTCAACAAAATCGCGATAGACATTAGTCCCCGACTGGCTTGGATAAACTGTATTTGCAAGCATCCCGTGCAAAGCATGACCAAATTCGTGCAGGAATGTTGTTACCTCATTAAAGGTCAGCAGTGAGGGTTTCGTTTCAGTTGGTTTCGTAAAATTGCAGACAATTGTGATAATGGGTTTTACATTCTTTCCATTCACATTACTTTCTCCTCTCAAATCATTCATCCAGGCTCCGCCATTTTTGCCATCACGAGGAAAAAAATCGAGATAGAGCACAGCTAAAAATGAACCATCCTGATCGGATACTTCGTAAGCTGTAACATCCGGATGATAAACCGGTATTATCATATTCTCTTTGAAGGTAAGACCATAGAGATGATTTGCCAGACTGAATACTCCATCGCGTACTTTTGACAACTGGAAGTAGGGTTTTACCTGCTGTTCGTCAAAACCGTAATTTGCATTCTTTAATTTTTCAGAATAATAGCTCCAATCCCACCTCTGTATTGGGCCTTTCAGCCCATGATCTTCAGCAAATTTCTGAACTTCAGCAAATTCCTTTTCAGCAGCCGGACGTGATGCAATATGTAACTGATTTAGAAAATCGTTTACCCTCTTTGGGTTTTCAGCCATCCTTTCGGCAAGAACATATTCGGCATGGTTTTTAAAACCTAACAATTTTGCCTTTTCCAACTTCAGATTAACCGATTTGTGGATTATCTCCTCATTATTTTTATCGTTTTTCTGATATCCGCGTGAAGTATAAGCCCGGTACATCTTCTCACGAAGTTCCCGGTTATCGGCATATTTCATAAAACCAACATAACTGGGTCCCTGAAGAGTGAACATCCACCCCGTTTTCCCCTTTGATTTTGCCGTTTGGGCAGCAGCTTCGCAATCTGTTTCGGGTATTCCGGTAAGATCATTCTTATCGGTAATCAGCAAATGCCAGCCATTGGTTTCTGCCAGAACATGCTCACCAAATTTTAACGAAAGTTGCGCCAGTTCGGTCGTAATTTCTGCATACCTTTTTCTTGCCTCTCCCGCAAGATTGGCACCGCTCCTTACAAAACCAAGATATTTCTTCTCCAGCAACTGAAGGTCTTCGGGCGTAAGGTTCAGATTATCTTTTTGTTTATAAATCTCTTTTATCTTTCCGAAAAGTTTTTCGTTGAGTGAAATATAGTTTGAAAAATCGGAAAGTTTAGGTGAAACTTCACGCGCAATTGCTTGTAATGAATCGTCAGTTTCGGCTGCATTGAGGTTAAACAGGACGCTTGTAACACGTTCAAGTTTTTCTCCTGCAACCTCAAGTTCCACAACAGTGTTTTGAAATGAGGGCTTTTCGGTACTGTTTATGATTAAATCGACCTCATTTTTAGCTTCTTTCAACGCTTCATCGATTGCCGGGACAAAATGACTATGTTTTATTTCTCCGAAAGGGGGTGTTTGATGTGGCGTATCCCAGGTGGTTAAAAGGGGATTACCCTCTTTAACTTCATTTTGTAAATTGCATTCTGTCATACCAGTAATTAACGATAGTCCTATAATTAAATTGATCCTCATACACTTTTTTGCTTTTTATGTTGCTTTGTTTTATTTTTGGTCACGCTCCAGCCAAATTTGCCTATTCGTTTACCGAGTGAATAATAGGTTCCATGTGAGTAAGCTATTAATCCTGAGGCCGCAAGACTGAAAGCGCCTGTTTCAGGATCGATATAACGATCATCTGCTATAATATTCACTACATCGGCAATAAACATGTCGTGTGATCCCAAAGACTTTATTTCTTTTACTTTACATTCTATGGAAATTGGAGCTTCAGCGACAATAGGACATTTTACGATTGTTGCTGCAGCAGGTGTTAGGCCGCATTCACTAAATTTGTTGCAATTCCTTCCCGATTTCACTCCACACCAGTCCGTGACTTTTGCAATCCCGAGAGTTGTGAGATTTATCACAAATTCACCCGACTGCTTAATCAGTTCGTGCGAATATCGCTCAGGACGGACTGATATATAACACATTGGGGGATCGGAGCAAAGTGTTCCCAACCATGAGATAGTCAACAGGTTCATCTTACCTTCAATATCTCCGCAACTTATTAGTGCCGCAGGTAATGGATAGACCATATTGCCAGGTTTCCAGTTTTGTTTTCCCATAGTCATCAAATTTTGACAAAAATAATAAAATAGGATGATCCGGGGAGTTCAATGCTGTAATTCAAGATTATTAATTTATCAGTAAATCAATAATGTAATTAGGTCTATTTTCCTTTCATCTGTTATTTCTCTCATGTAGCTTCAATATTTCGCGCAAAGAACGCAAAGTAACGCAATATGTCATTTCCTCTCCAGTTCTTTCCAGTCCAGGTTCGATCCGACATTAGGATTATAATTCGGATTATCTGTTACAATATATTCGCCATTGTTGTTACACCATGCATGATTATATCCACTTGGCAGTTCCACCTGACGCTCTTCATAGGGATCGTAATACCTGTCAATTCCCAGCGTGTTATCGCTGAATTTTTCAGATACTTTATCATAAACGCTTCCACGCGACTCAAACTGTTCAAGCTGTTCTGTCCTCATCTGGTCACTCATCTGGCTCAGCATGCGGCTAAACTCCCCGATACTTCTGATCTGCGTAATCTGCTGTTGGGCCAGGTATTCGATTACATTACTGTATTTTGCATACCACTTTGGATTAAGTTTGAATGATGAAGTGATAGTCTGGAAGATTTTAGTCTGATTTTCAAGTTTACCTTTTTCAGCTTTAAAGGAGAAAATATTATCTACAAACCAGATGGTGTTGAAAAAAGTCCCGTTCAGCGAACGTACGGGGAATGTCATATTCTCGACAACTGCAAATATTTCTTCCTCCATTTCGGTGCCATTTTTGGTATAGCTTATGCGCATTCTGGCTCCTGTAGCCCTGGAACTGCCAAAACCTTTTGCCTGCTTGCCTGCACCCAATGCAACAGCCAACTCCGGAAGATCGCTTTCCGACATAATTTTAAGGTTCTGAAAGTTTTGTCTTTCTCCAGGCAGAATGATTTTTTTTAATGCCGCCTGTGCATTCATAGGAAGTTTGACTACACTGCCGAAATATTTTGTCCCGGGAGGAAACTTTATTAGAAGTTCCAGGCTGGTTGTCCAAAAGAAACACCGGTTTGTGAAGGCTTCAAATTCATCTTTTCCCTTTGTATTATAAACCCTGAAAGGTACCGTAGCAGGCATGGCCGGATTATCGAGAATCCAGTTAATGCCGCCATCAAATTGCCAATCGACAGGCATGAGGAAACTGAATACTTCAATTCCTGTACCCTCATGATCGATATAAGAAAAACGGCTGAATTTCAACGCTTCATCAGATCCGGGTGCAGCTGACTCCCTTTTTGTAGCCGCATTCCCGCATAAAAGGAAGAAAGCGACTATCAGACTAAAAAATAGTGGGTTAATTCTCTTTTTCATGATCCTAAATTATTGAGTTTAACACATTTTAACCTTCCTAAAACCTGTTTTTCCACCACATCTTAAGCCTTTCGAGTATTTTTTGCTCCGAAGCATTATCCTGAGGTGTGTAGAACCTTTTATTTTTGATCTTATCGGGAAGAAAATCCTGATCTACAAAGTTTCCTTCGAATGAATGAGCGTACTTGTACTCCTTCCCATATCCAAGATCTTTCATCAGTTTTGTTGGGGCATTTCGAAGATGAAGTGGTACAGGAAGATGACCCGATTCGCGAACTTCGGCTAAAGCTGCATCAATGGCCTGATATGAAGAATTGCTTTTGGGTGAAGTTGCCAGATAAATTGTGCATTCCGATAATATTATGCGTGATTCCGGCATCCCTATTTTGTGAACGGCGTCGAAGGTGTTTTGCGCAATCAGAAATGCGTTCGGATTCGCCAGGCCTACATCTTCGGATGCGAGGACAAGCAATCGCCGGGCTATAAACTTCACATCTTCACCACCTTCCAACATCCTTGCAAGGTAATATACAGCACCATCCGGGTCCCCGCCCCTGATACTTTTAATGAAGGCGGAGATAATATCATAATGCATCTCGCCGTTTTTGTCGTAAAGGGCCAGATTTGCCTGTAATCTGGATGTAACCAGATCGTTGGTTATAATTATTTCTTCGCTGCTATCAGCATTAAGGATAATTTCAAGTACATTAAGCAGTTTACGTCCATCCCCCCCGGAGAAACGGAGTATCGCTTCATACTCTTTCACTACTATTTTGCGTTGACTGACTTCAAAGTCAGCATTTAATGCATGGTTCAGCAGGGCCAGTAAATCCTCTTTTTCCAGCGAGTTCATAACATAAACCTGACATCGGGAGAGGAGCGGGGAGATTACTTCAAATGATGGGTTTTCTGTAGTCGCACCGATCAAAGTTACCATACCCTGTTCAACAGCACCCAGAAGCGAGTCCTGTTGTGATTTACTAAACCGGTGTATTTCATCAATAAACAGTATTGGATTTGGAGCAGTGAAAAACCGGTTATTTTTTGCTTTTTCTATAACATCGCGAACATCTTTTACCCCTGAATTAATTGCACTCAGGATATAAAAAGGCCGGTTTAACGAATTGGCAATAATCTTTGCGAGTGTGGTTTTACCGACGCCGGGAGGTCCCCAGAGAATTATAGAAGATAGGTTACCAGAGTCAATCATTTTCCTTAGAACGGCACCTTCCCCTACAAGATGTTTCTGACCGATAAACCCGTCGAGACTTGTGGGCCTTAATCTTTCTGCCAGTGGTTGATTTGCCATATTAGTTGCAATACCTTTTAATTACATTGTATGCTTCTATAAGACCTAATTCACCTGCTTTGCTCAAATCGAGCGAGCCTCCGTCCATATCATCGAGAAAGATTCGGGTCAATCCCCTGTTGAAATAAGCTTCCGCATAATCAGGTTCAAGTTCTATAGCTTTTGAATAGTCGTTAATTGCTCCGAGGTAATCTTTCTTTTTCACTTTCGTATTTGCCATATTAAACCATGCAAAAATAAATCTTGGATTCATATATAATATTGATTCATAGTCTTTTATTATATCTTCGTAATCCAATATTTTTTCTTCTTTGGGAGCATCTGCAGAAGCTTTTGTTCCACTTATATTCAAGGTTGTAGGCTCAGGAAGGATTCCGGGCATACGGATAAAATCGACCCTTTTCATCAAAGCATTGGCCCTGCTGAAATATGCAAGAATATTTCGCCCATCTGATTTTATAGCACGGTTATAATCCTCAATGGCCTGATTATAATTTTGGAGTAATCCATAATAAATAGCCCTGTTAAAATAAGCATCTGAGTTTTTCTTGCCACTTGGTATGGATTTATCTAAATTACTGATACTTTCCTGATATTCTTCTGTTCTCCACGCTTCGTTGCCGATTGGCTTATTGGTAATAAGCATAAATGGCTGATTGCTGTTTTTTCGGTTCATTGCGTCGATTTCCATACTGTAGTACTGCAACCGTTCGTAATCCACCGAGTCTTTGTGAAAAATAGAAATAATAAATTCGGGTTGTAATTCAATATTTACATTACGGTTTTGAACCATACCCCTTGTGATTTCTGTTTCGGTTACTTCACCGCCATCATTTACAACGATATTACGACGGGAACGCTTCTGCGTTACAGGCCCCTTGCCATTTTCTCTTGCAACCGAAGCTGAATCTGTTGAGGTAATAGTCGGTTGTTTGTTCGGAGCCGTTGAACTTGACGTACTATTAACTGTTCCATTAACTGTAACTTGGTTTGCCTGAGAGACTTGCTGATTAGAAGGTTGATTTGTTGGTTGATTTAGCGGCTTATTCTGCCCGGTTTGATTTTGTGATTTTTGGTTCTGATTTGGGGCAGGAAGTACAAATCCATACATACGTCTTTGTTTTTCCCGTTCCTGTTCTGCATCGAGACGCTTTCTAAACTGTGCAAATTTTGGATCAAGTTGTTCTGCAACAGCAAAATCTGATTCAAATCCTGGAATTTTAAGGGTCTCTTTAGCTATACCGCGGTTCAGCCAGGCAACTGCGATATCCGGGTTTAATTTTATCGCCATGTCATAATCGGGAATTGCACCTTGTGTATCTTCGAGTTTATGTTTGACTATACCTCGATTGACAAATGCCTGGGCCATTTTGGGATCAAGTCTGATGCAAAGGTCGTAGTCTTTTAAGGCACCGGCATAATCCAGTTTTTCGAATTTTGCAATTCCCCTCATCAGGTAGGCACCGGCAAAATGAGGCCTGATCTTAATGGCTGCGTCGCAATCTTTTATGGCACCTCCCAGATCATTTTTCATCTGTTTTGCAGAACTTCTGTTAAGATAGGTACTGGCAATCAGAGGATCAAGTTCAATTGCCCTGGAGTAATCAGCAATTGCCCCATCAAGATCTTCCATTGCGGCTTTTGTAATTCCCCTGTTATTATAAATGGCCTGGTCATCACTTTTATATTCGAGCGCTTTTGAGTAATCATTTAAGGCCTCCTTGTAATTTTTCAGTTCATAATTTGCCATTCCGCGATACATATAAGCCTCAGGATAAAATGGCTTGATATTTAAGGCTTTATCATAATCAATTTTAGCTCCCCTGAAATCGTCAATATAATGCTTTGCCATTCCTCTGAAAAAATAGGGTTCAGGGAGATTGGGCCTTAGTTTTATTACTATATTTAAGTTCTCTATCGCGCTCACATAATTACCGAAGTAGATGCGACTGCGTCCAATATAAAAATACTGATCAATATTAAGTTGCGGAAATGCCGACAATGAAATGACCATTAAAAAAAGCATGTAAAATATTTTCTTCATCAGCGGAAGTATACATATAATAAGGAAGCAAAAATAACAAAATACTATATGTTGGCGTGGGTGTCTTTTTTAATTTTGTAGTAATAATGCCGGAATTATTCGAAACCGGTTGAAAATCGAGGCTGCAGTCAAAAATGCGCAGGCTTTTTTGGCAGTACAGGAACAAATGGGCAGTTTTGACCGGTATATTTGGAATTTTGTAGATGGACAAACGATTCATAACTCATTTACAATGCTCAGGGAGCTGCCGGCAGAGACTGAAATTTCGAGGGTTATTTCGAAGGACATGAAAAGCCGTGGGTTTTCATTTGTTGGACCTACTATAATTTATGCACATATGCAGGCCACAGGCATGGTAAATGATCACATACTAAGTTGTTATCGTTATCATGAACTTGGGGGAGCCGTTTAGCAAGAGTCAGATAACGAAGAGGAACTGGCCAGATAGCAAATGTTATATTGGTATAATGCTATGTCAAAGCAATGCACTTTCATCAAAATTACGCCTGTCCGTAACATTGCCTTCCAAATCTGTAATAAACAGGTGGCGGACCTGAAAAGAATCACGTATAATAAATTCGTAACCGGCCAGAGAATCTGTCTTTTCAATATAAATTGAACTCATGATCTGTCCGAATTTTTCGAGTCTTTCGCGTATGGAAGGGTTAAGCATATCTATTTTATAATTAGTCTCGGTTTTTAACCACTTTCCCGATTTTTCGAACCAGGCAATCTGCTCAATTCCGTTTACACGAAAGATAACCTCGAAATGGCCATCTTTTTCCTTTGACCATTCAATGTTGGTGGCGCAAGGGAAGAGATTAATAAAAGATTTCAAAAGGGGCTGTCCGGGAGTATTCGGATTAATCCGGAATAGATATTTTAGGATAAAATCTTTCATTGAATGGTTTTCTACTTAAGACGGAATTTTTGGGTTAAGTCACATAAAAAAGAAGAACTAACCCATAGTATAATGCTGCCTGTACAGGAATGCGACCCTTTCGCGGGCACGTTTAAGTCGCATCTTAGTAGCACTTTCACTGATTTTTAAGGCAGTCTGAATATATGCAATAGGCACATTATCAATATAATGCATTGTAAGTAATGCTTTTTCCTCAGGGTGTACTAGTTCGAGAATTTTCATCAATCGTTCACTACTTATCTCCTTTTCATTCAGTTCGTCTATCACATCAGGTAATTCGTGGGAACTATTCCAGTCAGGGTAGTTCATTTTCTTTTTAGTCCGAAGGTACTCAATACAGTTATTATAGGTGATTGCATAGAGCCAGGTGGAAAAATTGGATTCCCCCCTGAAATCTGCAAGCCTCTCGAAAACTTTGCAAAATATGTCCTGAACGAATTCCTGGGCAAGTGTTTTATCTTTCAATAATGAATAACATTTGTCGTAAACCTTTTCAGAATATCGTTTATACAGTACTGCGAAGAGATTCGTATTATGCTCCTGTTTAATAAGCCTTATGATTTCCTTATCTGAATAATTCTTCACGGCGTTCTTTATCGTCATTATTTATTTGTGACAAGACATTCAAAATTAGGATTATATAATAATCCGCAGGTCAAAATTAAAAAAAAATATGAAAACATTGTGACCTGATGATTGGTTTTCGTCTAAACAATGTATTTTAAGAATTAAAAACATTTATTACTTTAAAATTTATCTTCAAAAATTATGAAAAAGGGATTATTAAAACTGGTTGTTTTTAGTGTTTTGGTTTTTACGTTGGCTAGTTGTGCCAAAGCTCCTCAAGCTGAAATTGATGCTGCAAATGCTGCAATTGCAACTGCAAAAACTGCGGGTGCCGATCGTTATGTACCTGAGTCTTTCAATGCTGCTAATGAAGCATTAAAATCAGCTGAAACTGCTGTTGCAGAGCAAAATGCAAAATTTGCCTTGTTTAGAAACTACGATGCTGCTAAAACAACTCTTGCTTCTGTAAGTACTCTTGCAACTAAGGCTGTTGAAGAAACAACCGCAAAGAAAGATGCTTTAAAAGCTGAAGTTACACAGGCGATAACTGACCTTGGTGCTCTTATCACATCCAACAAAGAATTGTTAGCTAAAGCTCCAAAAGGCAAGGAAGGCAAAGCCGCTCTTGAAGCAATTGGTCAGGAAATAGCTGTTGTTGAGACTGTTAACACTGAAGTTACCGCAGGTATTGCAAACAACGAAGACATTTTAACTCTTTCTGACAAAATCAAACCTGCTGTTGAAAAAGCAAAAGCTATCAACACTGAATTGACCGATGTTATCGCAAAAGTAAAAGGCGGTAAGAAAAAGTAATCTTTAACAGGATTAAAAAACTTTGACCCCCGGAAGATTTTTCCGGGGGTTCTTTTTGAAATATTATCTTTGGCAAATGAAACTTGGTTGGAAAAAGAGGTTGTTTATAATTATTGGAATTTTAGTTTCAATTTTTGTCATAGTCTATGCAGTTCTTATTTTGACTATGGATAAACCGCCGGTGGAACAGTTTACTTCATGTCAGGGGATACTGGCAAAGGCAAAAAGGGTAAATGCGGATGTATATTCCCCTGATTATTATCAGGCTGCAGAGATTAAGTATCAGGCAGCCCTTACTGAATGGAAAATTCAGAACCAAAGAGTTTTTTATTCTCGCGATTATTCAAGGGTAAGAGAGCTCATACTAACTGCCATTTTAAAAGCCCAGGAAGCCAATTCATCATCAGGGAAAAACAAGAATTCGCTGAAAATGAAGTATCTTCAGGAGGTCGAATTGCTTAAGCACAAATTGGATAATTACCACGATGTATTCATTCACCTTCCTCTTAAAGTAAACGTCAGAAAGAATTATGAATTTGGAAAACTCTCTTTGGAACAGGGGCTTAATGCTTTTGGTAAAGGCGATATAATGCTTGCGACCAAAAGACTTAATGAGGGAAAGGCCAGAATCAGTGTTGCTGATAAAGAAGTTAATGCACAATTAAAGGAGTATTTCAGTGATTTTGCCAAATGGCAGAACTCATTTGCAGCAACAATACGGCAGTCGGCACAAAACAATAGCTATGCATTTATCGTCGATAAGATAAAACATAAGGGTTACCTTTATTATAAAGGGAAGCTCAGCAAAGAATATGATGTTGAATTTGGAAGGAATTGGATCGGCGACAAACATTATGCAGGCGATAAAGCAACGCCTGAAGGAATGTATAAAGTGATTAAGAAGAAATCCAATGGAGATTCAAAATATTATAAAGCATTATTAATCAATTATCCTAACGAAGAAGATTATGCTTTATTCAATAGTAAAAAAAGACAAGGCCTTTTATCCAGAAATAGCAGGATTGGTGGTTTGATTGAAATTCATGGTGATGGTGGTAAGGGAGATGATTGGACCTCTGGATGTATTGCGCTGACTGATAAAGAGATCGACGAACTATTCAGCCGTATGACAATCGGGTCTCCGGTTACAATTGTGGGTTCTATGATGTCACTGTCAGAATTATTAAATTAAATTTCAGCCAGATGGAAATTGAAGATAAAAATGAAAGGTCGTTTTTGAATTTTATAAAATGGATTATTCCCATACTGCTATTTTGTTTAGTTGTAGTTATGATTTTATTTACTCCGGCATTTCAGGATTGTGCATTCAAAATAAAATCATTATCTAAGGGTTCAATTGTTTTCTCAACTTTCAGCAAAGATGAAATAGGCAGGCTTGTACTATTATCTCAAAATAATATTAATTCGATAAAAACGAAACTCGACAAACTTAAACCTGTAAAGCCTTATATCGTTGTAAATACAACTGAAAACCGATTCTCTCTTCGCAATATTGATGGAGATACTATCAGGACTGGTGTTTGTTCTACAGGCAAAAACGAAATATTGATTGCCGGAAGTAAACGAATTGTATTTAAAACACCCAAAGGGATGTTTGCCGTTCAAAATAAGCAGGAAGACCGGCCGTGGATTAAGCCCGACTGGGCATTTATCGAGGAAGGATTGCCAATACCTTCGGCCAGATCTGCTACCCGGATAGATTACAGTACTCTTGGTGATTATGCAATTTCAATCGGAAATAGCTATATGCTTCATGGTACTCTCTATCAGAGATTTCTTGGGCTTCCTGTCACTCATGGCTGTGTCAGGCTTGGCGATAAAGATCTTGAAATAATTTATAAAACATTGAGTAAAGGATCGAAAGTGTTCATTTATTAAAACTTTAACATGAAAAATAAATTAGCCTTTTGGGTCATTACCATTATTTTAACCATTTTGGTTATTTATATTATGGTAAATACTGCACTAATGCCTGTATTTACAAAGAATCCGCTTCCAAAAGCTACTATACGGACTGTTAATGATAAAAGTAAATCCGGTAAATCAGATCAGGATAAATACAGGGATGATACTATGCAGACTTTGCCGGCGACAAACAACAGTGAAGATGCCCAATTGAGACTTTTTGAATCCAGGAAGAGAGAAAATTTGCTAAGATCACGGTTAACCCTTGCAAATGAGGATTCTATGTATCTGGTTCTTGATCTTATAAATAAAACAGCTATACTTGAAATGAAAGGGATTTCGCTACACGAAAGCCATATTATTGATTCAGAAGTAAGCAACTCAATTACCACAAATCATACAGAAACATTGTTAAACTGGATGGCTGTACCATTCACTGTCAAAAATGTTGAGGCTACAATCCCGAAGATCTCTTTTGTCGAAAAAATAGCTCCGAAGGATTCCACTGAAGCAAACAAGCTGGTGACTGAGCCGACAGCTCAAAGGCTTGGAGATGTGTATATAGTTATGGATTTTGACCGTAATTTAAGACTGGTTATTTCTCAGAGCGAGAAACCGGATGATGACGGTAAAAAACTTATCTCTGCCTTATACTGGAAATATCGCTCAGTAGAAATCCGGAAATCGATACAGTCACTGTTCAGATTTAATCGTGAACCCGTCCGGCCTCAAATTCATATCGTTCTCCCCAAATCGGATGCAACAATTCTTTATAAAGCACTTCCACTCAACCCCAGGATGATCCTTCGGTTATGATGTTAAATAGTTCGTCGTTCGATAAGTTGATGGTTAATAAGTTGATGGTTGAAAACCGCACAAGGGCTTCTGTTTCTTTCTGTAGTGTTGATATTGTTGCAGAGATGTTGTAAATCGAAACTTTCACTTTTCCCATTTATCTTTTATCTTTTATCTTTTATCTTTTATCTTTTTATCTTATCTTACCCCTGAAATTACTGTACTCATTGATTCCGACGACAGGTATTTTTGGGATAACTCCCTTATCTCTAACGGAGTGGTCGTTTTAATTGTCTTAATGAGCCTTTGATAATATTCAAAATCCAGACCTGATTCACGAAGCGATGAAAAAGTCTGAGCCCTGGAAAACGGGCCGTCGAAATCTTCGAGTATTCTGCCGAGCATATAATTCTGAATAGGAATAAGCTCGTCTTCTGAAATTAATTCTGAACATAATTTTTCCATTTCAAGAAAGACCTCATTTACGGTCTCTTGGGTTTTATCTGTCTTTACTTCGGCATAAACCAGAAATACACCGTTGTGCAGAAATGAGATTGGTGAAGCCTGAATGGAGTATGTGTATCCTTTTTCTTCCCGAATATTGGACATCAGCCGTGATCCGAAATATCCACCCAGAATAGTACAGAGAAGTTTGATCCCGGGGAAGTCGGAATGATTTTGTGTCGGGAATAATTTTCCAATCGCCACAGCATTCTGGCTAGCTCCCTTCTTTTCGATAAATAAAGTTTTTTCAGCCCCGGGCAAGCGGAGATCTTTAGTATTATCCTTAATGCCTGAACTTCCCCACGATGTACTGAAGTTTTGTTCAATAAGCTGAATAACACCTGAATCCACATGCCCTGAAGCAGTAATAGCCATACTGCCGGGATGATAAAAGCTATAATAATGCTTTTTAACCTCCTGGAGTGATATTGTATCGTAGAATGCAGGAGAGGCAACCGGAGAATAGGGATGACCCTCTCCAAACAAATTTCGTAAAAAGCTTTTTTGTGCTAAAAAGCCCACTCTTTCTGCATCAACAATTGCCCGCTGCTTCTTTTTCTGGCGTAATATTTCGAACTCTTCTTCCGGAAAAGAAGCTTCGCGAATGATCTCTGAAACCAGAGGGAGTAGTTGGGGCAAATGTCGTTTAAGCGAGAGAAGATTTATGTAATTGTTATCGTAGGATGATAAAGAAGAAAACTGAGCCCCGTAAAAGTCGAAGGTGTTGGCTATTTCGGAAGCTTTGTGATGATTTGTCCCCTCCTGCAGCATAGACGCGGCCATTGTGCTGTCTAATCTGGATTTGCCATACCAGCTGCCGGCTTTAAATGAGATATCGATTCTGACCACTTCCTGATCACCGCTATTCATCGTAAATAATTCAACCCCATTGTCAAGACAAAATCGTCGGGGTTCGATATATTCTACCCGGTCAACACTCCTTATCTGCGGAGGGATATTCCTTTTTAAAGTCATGAATTACTTTTTTAGCGATAAATAGTTCAATATATTACGGTTTCCTGAACGCAGAATATCACAGGCAACCCTACGGATATCATCCGAAGTTATATTTCGGTAACGCTCAACCTGTTCATTAATCAATCCTGCATCACCCAGTATCTCCCATGTAGCCAGTTGCATTGCTTTCTCGAGATATCCTATTTCATTATAAACCTGTTCCGCCTCAACTTTATTCCTGACTTTTTCGAGTTCATCTGGTGGAACACGTTTATCAGTTGTCTGGAGAACCTCTTCCATTATTGCTTTCAAGGCAAAATCATAATCTACACCTTCATTTATTTTGCCCGTTACTACAAATAATCCGGGCTCATTTTCACCGCTTAATATTGCATCAGCCTCAGAGAACAGTTTTTGTCCCCTGACCAGTCTTTCTTCAATCCGTGAAGAATTCCCACCTGATAAAATGTCCGAAAGGAGATCAGCAGCATAAAAATCCTGATCGAGCCGCGAACCCATATGCCAGGCTATATAAAGAGTGTCGATCGGAACATCGCGGTATACAGTTAATTCACGGTCAATCGTTTGAAGTGGTTCAGAAGGGATGATGTCATTTTTTATCACCCTTGCAGGGATATCATCAAACCATTTTTCAGCTAACCTGAATGCATTATCAGGTAATATGTTCCCTGTAATAACTAAAACAGCATTATTTGGAGCATAATGATGAAAGAAAAAATCTTTGACCTCATCTATCGTGGCATTTTGGATATGTTCCGGGGTAAGTCCAATGGTGGGCCATCTGTAAGGGTGAACTTTATACGAAAGATTGCGGATAAGATGCCAGACATCACCATACGGCTTATTAAGATTTCGTTGCCTGAACTCTTCAATCACAACGTTTCGCTGGACTTCAAGTCCTTTTTTAGTGAATTTTGGACCAAGCATCCTGTCAGATTCCAGCCACAAGGCCGTTTCGATATTATTTGCAGGTATTGTGATGTAATAATTTGTGATATCGTTAGATGTGAAGGCATTATTATTGCCCCCAGCATTCTGAACAGGTGTATCAAAATCATGAACGTTCCGGGATCCTCCAAAAGTGAGATGTTCAAAAAGATGTGCAAAACCTGTTCTTTGTGGGTCTTCGTGTTTGGCACCAACGTTGTAACAAACATTTACTGCAACAAACGGGGTTGATTTATCGGTGTGAACTATCACACGTAACCCGTTGGCAAGTGTCATTTTTTCAAACTTAACCATTACTTGTCAAATTGGTATAATGATTTGTACTGTAGTTCTTTAACCGCAAGTTGATATTCATTTAATATGTTTTTCATAATTTCGGCTACCGGTAGGACCTTGTCAATAAGCGAAGCTACCTGTCCGATTTCCAGTTCACCTTCCTTCAGTTCCCCTTCAAAAATTCCCTTTTTTGCCCGCCCCCTACCTAGTAGTGTTTTAAGTTCCTCGTGGGATGCGCAATGCCTTTCCGCATTTTCCATCAGATAGAAAAATTCATTCCGCAGTATTCGAACCGGTGATAAACTTTTAATCGATAAAAGTGTATCGCCTTCGCCCGACCCGACCACGTAATTTTTAAATTTCTCATGTGCCGACGATTCTTCTGAAATCGCAAACCTCGAACCAATCTGTACCCCTTCGGCACCTAATATCATTGTTGCAAGCATTGTCCTTCCTGATGCAATTCCACCGGCACTGATTAACGGGAGGGAAGTAACCTTTCGAACAGAAGGCAACAATGTAATTGTTGTAGTCTCATCGCGTCCGTTATGTCCCCCGGCTTCGAAACCTTCGGCAACAATGGCATCAACACCAGCTTCCTCACTTTTTGCAGCAAAAGATGACGATGAAACTACATGAGTCACAATAATACCATGATCATGAAGCAGGGAGGTCCATTTTTTTGGCGATCCTGCTGAAGTGAATACTATTTTGATCTTCTTTTTAATAACCATATCGATGAGCCGGTCAGTCTCCGGAGAGAGCAATGGTATGTTAACACCGAAAGGGCAGTTCGTGGCAATCCTTGCTTTATCTATGTGCTCTTCCAGAATTTCTGAATGCATCGAGCCAGCACCAATCAATCCTAATCCGCCACAATTGCTCACTGCTGAGGCAAGCCGCCATCCGGCACACCATACCATTCCTCCCTGTATCACCGGATATTTGATTCCGTACAAATTACATATTCTGTTTTCTGACATATTTTCAAGGCTGACAGGCAAAGATAAGCATTATGATTTTGTAAACTAATTTTGTAATTTAGGTGCTTGATTTATTCGTTTAACTTAAAATTTGAAGATAATGAGTGGCAGGAGTAAAAAAACTGATGGTAAACCAAAGGATGTTTCAGATATGGCTGATGAATTGATTGAAAAGGGTAAAGATTTGGCTGACAAAGCCGAAGATTTTTTTTCAGAAACTGTCAATAAGGCTAAAAACAGTGAGACTTTTGTGAAAATTTCGGGTATTATGGGTAAGGTTGAGGATTTTATTGAGGCTAAGTCTGATGAATTTCAAAGTGGCGATATAGGATCCAGATTTGATGCTGCAAAAGTCAAGGCAGAGGATCAGGCAAATGATTTACTAAAAAAGGTCAAAGATGCCGGTTTGAAAATAGGTGATCAGGTTGATGATGCACTTGATTCTATAAAGGGGGGGAGAAAAAAGACTGGAAATCAGGACGGGGCCGGAATCTGAAAAAATGTTGATTCTTAAATATAATAACAGATATATTGCCGGATTTTAAATTGGCTGTTTGTTGCCCGGTAATATTTAATCAAACCGGAAAAATATTATCCGTTTTAGCCATCTCAATTTATTGATTGATAAATTTCATAATTTGGTTTAGCCTTCAATTATGTCTCTGTTTTTTAGAAAATCATTGCTGATTATTCTGCTTGTTCCACTCTGGCAGATTGTTTTATCGCAGGACCTTGAAGAGCGCATCAGAAGACTCCCGGGTATAATCTCGGCAGAAAGAATTGAGCATAACCAGTTTTTCAACGATGCTGTGATTATCATGGTAGCGCAACCGCTTGATCATCTCCATCCCGAATTGGGAACATTCCCGCAGAGAGTTATCCTTTCGAACCTGGGATTTGATCGTCCGGTTGTTTTCATTACCGAAGGATACAGCGCAGCTTACGGTGCAACTGCAGAATATCTGAATGAACTTTGTCCGATGTTGAATGCCAATCAATTACTTGCAGAGCACCGGTTTTTTGGCAAATCAGTACCCGATACGATTGATTGGAAATACCTTTCTGTTGAGAATTCCGCGGCTGATGATCACCATATAATTGAATTATTCAAACCTCTGTACGGTAAGAAATGGATAAGTACCGGAATAAGCAAAGGGGGCGGGACCGTACTTTATCACCGGACTTTATACCCAAAAGACGTAGAAATATCGGTTCCTTATGTTGCTCCTCTAAATTTCTCAGTTGAGGAACAACGTCATGACCGCTTTATAAGACATAAAGCCGGTACTTATGCTGACAGGAAAAAAGTAATGCATTGTCAGGTGGAATTATTAAAACGAAAGAAGCAGATGATGCCATTTTTCGAACAACTTTGCCTGGAAAAGAAATACAAATTCCGGAGAAATGCCAGCCAAATCTATGATTATTGTGTACTCGAATTTGCTTTCTCCTTTTGGCAATGGGGACGCCCTGTTTCGGGGATTCCTGAATCCACCGCCACTGATCAGGAACTATTTAATTATTTCATTAAAATATGTCCACCCGATTATTTTGATATAGAAAGAGGAAAGGCCACTTATCCTTTTTTTGTTCAGGCAGTAAAACAGTTAGGTTATTACGGATATAATCCGAAGCCATTTAAAGGATTGATGGAATTGACTGACACTAAAGGTTATATTCTGAAATTGTTTTTGCCTCCCCATACTGAAATTACTTATGATCCTACAATGAGTTTTCTCGTCAAAAAGTATTTAAAGAAGGATGCTGAACATATTTTATTAATTTATGGAGGGAATGACCCGTGGTCTGCTTCGGCAGCCAATGTCCGGGGGAACAGAAAAATTGTCAAAATTGTTCAACCGCAAGGAAACCATAGGACAAGGATAGGAACATTGCCGGAAAATCAGCGTAAGATGGTTATGCAAACATTGGAGAAATGGTTGAATTGATGTAATGGAAACAACATTCAAATCGCTTTTCAGGAATTACCGGATTTTGCTTTTGCTGGTGGCCATAAAGATGGTGCTACAGTTACTCGTTGTAAATCCGGTTTATGAACTGCATCGCGACGAGTTTCTTCATCTTGATCAGGCTAATCATCTGGCTGCCGGATATATCTCTATTCCACCTTTTACTTCATGGATCTCCTGCCTGATTAATCTGTTGGGCGGTGATTTGTTTTGGATTCGTTTCTTCCCTGCATTATTTGGTGCATTTACACTCGTAGCAATCTGGCTGATCGTAGAACAACTCAGGGGTGGATTACTTTCGAAAATTCTGGCAGGTACTGTTTTTGTTTTTTCGGTGTTTGTTAGAATCAATATCCTGTATCAGCCTAATTCATTCGATATTCTGGCCTGGACCTGTGTTTTCTACTTTTTAATCCGGTTTATCAATGAAGACCGACCTGTCTGGTTGTTTTTTATGATGATATTCTTTGTGCTCGGATTCTACAATAAATACAACATTATATTTCTTGTTGCCGGGATTTTCGTAGCATTTTTAGTGACATATTTACGCAAAGTGTTTATTACCAGGTATTTTTATTTTGCACTGGTAACAGGGATTATTCTGTTAGTCCCTAATTTACTATGGCAGTACAATCACCAATTTCCGGTTATCGGCCATATGCAGGTTTTAAAAGAGACACAGCTGAATCATATTGAAAGGATTGCATTTTTAAAAAGTCAGTTGTTGATGATGTCGGGCGCCCTTCCTCTGATTATTGCTGCAATAATAGCACTTTTAAACAATCCGGAATTCCGGAAATTTCGGGTAATCGGATATGTATTCATTTTTACAATTGCGGTTTTTACATTTTTTAGGGCGAAAGATTATTACGCTTTGGGGCTTTATCCGGTATTGCTGGCCTTTGGAGCTGTATTTTGGGAGAGGTATCTTACCCGAACATATATATATATTGCGACCGGTTATATTGTTGTTAATCTTGTATTTTTCATGTTAATCGCCAAATTAATATTCCCTTTACTCAGTCCGGCAGAAATTGCGAAAAATAAACAACAGTTTGAAGCCTTGGGACTTCTAAGGTGGGAGAATGGGAAAAATTACCACCTGCCTCAGGATTTTGCCGATATGGTTGGATGGAAAGAGATGGCAGCCAAGACTTTAGATGCCTATAACACTTTGTCTGACAGTTCCAAACGCGAAACTTTGGTATTTTGCGATAATTACGGACAAGTTGGGGCTATAAATTATTATAACAAGGGTAAAATGAAGGAGGCTTATTCTTTTAGTACAGATTATCTCTTTTGGATTCCTGACGATTTAATCATAAATAATATAATATTGGTTGGGGATCAGCCGGATGAAAAAGTTCAGGGATTATTCAGCCATTTCTCTAAAGTTGGTGTCGTTGAAAATCCGGATTCCAGGGAACGCGGAACGTCTGTTTTCATTCTTTCAGGCGCAAAGGAACAATTCACAGTATTTTTCGGGAATGAAATAACCCGGCGTAGAATGGAATTGGATTGTTTTTAATTTTTATGCTCATTTAAACAATTCCGGTTAAGTCAAATTTGAACTTTATAAATACATTTTAAATATGAAAATCAGGTTTTGTGTCACAGAGATCTATTGCATGGCTTTCCTCTTTTCATGCACTTCACAATCTACATTCCCCACACATGAAAAATTGAAATCGGAGCTTTTTAAAGTTGAAAAGGAGTTTTGCGCGATGGCCCAATCTGAAGGTGTCAAAAAGGCTTTTGTCCATTTTGCGGCAGATTCGGCAGTGATTTTAAGACGGAATCATATACTGAAAGGGAAGACGGCAATTAGTCAGCAATATGAAACTTTTCCCGGCACAGCAAAATTGGAGTGGACACCTGATTTTGCTGATATTTCGGCTTCAGGTGATTTAGGTTATACATATGGCAGATATTCTTTGACTACAACAGATAGCGTTGGACATACATCCCGTAGTGAAGGATTTTTTCACACCGTATGGAAACGGCAACCTGACGGTGAATGGAGATTTGTGTGGGATTGAACCATTTTTCCTGATTCATATCGTCTTTATCCGACATTTACTTTCTCTGAAACTTTTAATTGCTTTAATCGTTGATTATATGTTTTAAATTATAAGGATATGAAAAAGAAAATAGGAATAATAGGTTCAGGAACTGTAGGACAGACATTGGCAAACGGTTTTTTAAAATATGGTTATGAGGTGCTGATTGGCAGCCGCGATCTTACAAAATTAGAAGAATGGAAATCAAATGCAGGCAAGAATGGATCAACCGGATCGTTCGCCGATGCTGCCCGGTTCGGTGAAATCATTGTACTGGCAACGAAAGGATCTGCAGCTGTAAATGCACTTAAATTGGCCGGAAACACAAATCTTGCCGGTAAGATAATTATTGACACAACAAATCCTATTGCTGACACTCCCCCTGAGAATGGAGTGATTAAATTTTTCACAGAATTAAATGATTCTCTTATGGAACAGTTGCAGAAAGCATATCCGGAGGCTAATTTTGTAAAAGCTTTTAACAGTATCGGCAGTAGCCTTATGATAAACCCCGACTTTGGTACCGAGAAACCAACTATGTTTATCTGTGGAAATTTGGAGCAGGCCAGGGACGAAGTTGCCGGAATATGCGCATTATTTGGTTTTGAACCTCAGGATATGGGTACTGCCGAAGCAGCCAGGGCGATTGAACCACTCTGTATGCTATGGTGTATCCGTGGTTTTCGCGAAAATGGGTGGAACCATGCATTCAGACTATTAAAGCGTTGAAGATGTGGTAAATATGGTAATAGGGCAAGAAATGGTTTGTGAAAATTAGAATTTCTTCTTCTCCCCATATCTGTTCACCTGAACAGCGATAACCGCCAACCTGGTTTTCACGGACGGTGTATTCTTCACTCCAATCAAAACCAGTAGCAATAACGAGCCTGCCATTTGGATTTATTCTTTCATGAATGGTGCTGAGGAAATGGCGGGGATTATACATCTGATCAAGAATATCATTGACCAGGATAAGGTCGTATCCAACAAAAACAGATTTCATGTTAGAAGGGTCGGACTGCAGAAAAGTAACTTTATCGAAATCTTTCGCCAGTTCCCAGGTTGTGCGTCCTGTACGACAACCCAGATCCATGGCGGTCTTCCTGTAAATACCCGCGTATTGAACTGCAATCTCAGCAATTCTTATATAATAATTTTTAAATCCTATAAAATCAGTTCCATACTGAGCTTCACAATGGCGTATTACCTATGGGTCAGTTTCATAAATATTTTGCGGTATTGCTACCGCATTTAAAGATTCAACATACCTGAAACCTGCGTGCTGATAAAAATGGCGCCTAAAAGCATAACGCGAACTTCCGTTTGCTTCATTGCCTGTTGAAATCCATGAGCCTCCTTTTATGAGATTGTGCTTCGTGTCGAAAGTTGGAGTTGAAAAATCGTCATAAGCGGGATGAATTTTGAACCCGTCAAATCCATTGATCGGCGTTTCAGTCCATTGCCAAACATTTCCGATCAGATCATAAAACTTGTCAAAGCGGAATTTGTCAACAGGGCATGGACTCTGAAAATGCTCCATATTGATATTTCCAGGAGCGTTTTTCCAATAAGGCTGATCAGGAATGTTAGCATTCAGATAAAGTACAAACCATTCATCTTCAGATAAAAGTCTGATTGGAAGACCAGTTTGTTCTGATTTCCAGTTACAAAAAGCTTTGGCTTCCAGGTAATTGACCTCTACAGGCCAATTCCAGGGCATCTCCATTTTATTGAATACCAGTCTTAATTTCCATTTATTCCCCTCTTTTACCCAGAAAAGGGGGTGACCGGCCTCAGTATAACTTTTCCAGTTCCAGCCCTCTACAGTCCAGTATTTTTGCATCTGATATCCGCCTGCTTCCACAAAATGGAGGAATTCGCCATTTGAGCAAAGGTATTGTGAAGCTTTAAATGGTTGCACATATACTTTATGCGTGCCGTATTCGTTGTCCCATCCATAGATTGGGTCGTTGAAACTTTTATTTATCCTTAGTTGCCGGCCTTCAACCGAAATTAACAAATTTTCAGGAGCAGGTGCAGAATCAGTACAGAGATTCCAGGAAGAAATTGGTTTGAGGCTTTGGAGTGAAACCTGACGTATAAGTACCGAAGATGTTTCCAGGTGAATTCGTTCATGTTCGATTCCCATCAGAATTATCCAGAAAGGATTTTCCCATCCTATTGGCAGGTTCAATGGCAATGTTTTAATCAGGCTGTCGACAGTTTGTCTCACTTTGTCCCTGTATCGGGTGACAGCAGCAACTGACGGCCAGTCATAATGGCTTGTATTCAAATCGTCCCACGACATCTCATCAACACCAACAGCAAACATCGATTCCAGTTGCGGATCAATTCTGTTATTAAGTACTTTGCTTATAATTAGTTTATTGATATAAAATGTTGCGGTGTGGCCATAATAAAAGATCAGCGGATGTCGCAATGGGTCAGCTTTTTGGTACATAGCTGATGTATCAGCAAAAGCTTCAAAAAGTTGTTCGTAAATATCAAATGTTTTGTGAAAATAATTAAGGACCTCTTCCCTTTTTTCTTCCGGATTATCTGCGTCCAATAATGGTGTCCTGGTGCAAAATAGTTCGTTGAAGTTCATGTTTTTAGTTTTTACAGAATCATGAGGATATATAAGGCCATTGTTCTATATCCGCATGCCTTTTAGATTTCTCTTCCCTTATTGATATGACTCAATTGCCTTTTTAACCGACCCGTGGATCAATAATAATCTTTGCGCTTCGTCAGGCGGGATATTTAATTCATCAACAATCATCCTGGTTCCGCGCTCGATCAGTTTTTTATTGGTGAGCATCATATTTACCATCTTATTCCCCTTTACCCTTCCCAATTTAATCATAATGGTCGTTGTAATCATATTGAGAATCATTTTTTGGGCCGTTCCCGCTTTAAGCCTTGTACTACCTGTGACAAATTCTGGGCCTACAATTGCTTCAATAGGATACTCAGTCACTTCGGCAATTTCGCTACCCGGATTGCACGTAATACATCCGGTAAGGATGCCATTTTCACGTGCATGCCTGATTCCTCCGATAACATAAGGAGTCGTTCCTGAAGCAGCTATTCCAATTACAACATCCTTTTTATTGATTTTAAAACCCTGAAGAGAGAGCCAGGCTTTATCCGGATCGTCTTCAGCCGCTTCTACTGCTTTGCGCAAAGCAACATCTCCACCAGCTATAAGACCAATCACAAGACTCTCAGGAACTCCAAAAGTCGGCGGAATTTCCGAAGCATCCAAAACCCCGAGCCTTCCGCTCGTTCCGGCACCGAGATAAAAGACACGGCCCCCTTTTTTCATCCTGATTTCGATTTGTTCGACCAAATTTTTTATTTGAGGAAGTGCTTGTCTTACAGCAATATGTACCTTAGAGTCTTCTTCATTTATATTGGTTAACAACTCCTGTATGGACATCTTGTCAAGATTATCAAAATTTGAAGGGGATTCAGTAACACTTGTTTTTCTGTTAACTATTGATTTCATGGCTATTTCATCTTTTGAATTTTTAAGTAGCTTTACTAAGATGATACCTGATAAGTTCATTCATCGGACTACGTTCCAGGTTGCCAAAAATCAGATTCTGTTCTTCAATAACCCTTCGTAGCTGAGATTCAAAATGGAAGGCAATGCTTCCTGTAAAATGAATTGGCACATTATGTATCCGGGGATATTGCAGAAGGTTGCGTTCTACAAACTCACGAAATGCGCTAATTACAAGATACTCTATTTCAGTATTTTCGATATGTTTCGAGAGAAATTTAGCATATCCGGCGAGGTAACGGCTCGGGAAAGGTTTTCTGTATATATTTTCAAGAATGTCACTCGCTGATGTAGAATAAGTATTGAAAAAATCTACAATCAATAATTGAGATAACTGATTTTTTAAAATATCGCCAATCAGTTTTTTCCCCAGTACGGCCCCGCTACCTTCGTCGCCCAGGATAAATCCAAGAGGTGAAACATTGGCTACTATTTCACTGCCATTGTAATAGCATGAATTTGATCCGGTTCCCAATATACATGCAACACCTGGCTTATCCTGGCATAATGCATGTGCAGCGGCTAAAAGATCACTTCCAATAAAAATTCTTTCGGCTTCAAAAACATTTAAAAGTGCCTGCTTTACGAAATCCTGCTTTTCCTGATTAATGCATCCGGCTCCGTAAAAATATATGGTGCTGAATCTTTTTACTCCGGTAAATTCAGTTTGCAGAATTGATGAAATGTTTTCAGCGTCCTGATAAAATGGGTTTATTCCGGATGTGATCACTGTTGCAATTTTTTCCTCACCGGTCATGATGCACCATTCTGTTTTAGTCGTACCGCTGTCTGCAATTAATTTCATCATCAGGTATATTTCGTGTTTTACAACATGTATGACAAAAATACAAATTTTTTAAAAAAAGTTTTATTTTTGATGTGTATTAATAATATGACGATGAAGAAATTCGGACGACTTATTAAATGTATCATCATCGTGTTTATTTCTCTATTACCATTTTTGGGCTTTTCACAAATTGTTAAAAAGTCCAGATTGGCTATAAAGGCGGAAAACCGTCTTAAAAAGTTAGATAATATCATACCAGCCTGGCACCACGTCGGTCAGATTAGTTTTGATTCATTGTCGTACAGTTCTGAAAAAAAGCTGATTCAGGTTTATTTTTCTAATACGCTCTCGTATATTCCTGTAAGGGAGAATGAGTTTGCTTTTGTTCAAAATCTTATAAGGGAAACACTGGGAAGAAAATTCAGAAACTTTTTGATTGAAACCTTTACTAATCACAAATTGCTTAAAGAGCTCGTACCAAATTCATTCAGGATTACTATTCCGATCGATAGCAGCAGAATTGCCAGGTATAGAAAGGACAGAATACCTGTGGTGCGACAAGTTGGAAAAGGTCAGCCAGTATCAGGTTTGTACAATAACAATATCGCATTGTGGGACAGTCATGGGTGGTATTACGAATCGAAACTCGACCGCTGGGAATGGCAGCGTGCCCGTTTGTTCGGAACAGTAGAAGATATTTCTACAATGAGTTTTGTTCTGCCGTACCTGGTTCCAATGCTGGAAAACAGCGGTGCCACGGTTTTTCTGCCCCGTGAACGTGACTGCCAGTCTGATGAGGTACTGGTTGATAATGACAGGTCCACACAAGGTTCTGAGATGATTATTCCTGATGAACTATTTGTCAGCCGGTCGTTTGGGGGCTTTTTACTGAAAGATACTCTGATCTCTGGTGAAAATCCCTTTCAACTGGGTACTTCACTCCGGTTCCCGGCCTCGAATAATATTGACAAGGTTATTAAATATATTCCCTCATTCATCAATAAAGGCCGGTATTCTGTATCTGTTTCATACAAAAACGATAGTGCCGCACTATCAGATGTGAAGTATTCAATATGTCATTCCGGTGGCAAGACCGATTTTCTGGTAAATCAGAAAATCGGGGGAGGAACATGGATTTATTTAGGAACATTTGATTTTCTTCAGGGTAAAAATCCCGAAACCGGTATGGTGACAATAAGTTGCAATAATGGTCAGGAAGGCTTTATTTCTGCCGATGCCGTTAAATTTGGAGGTGGTATGGGCAATATTGCCCGCCGTCCGGCAGAAGAAATGGTGCCGAATAAGCAATCACTTAATGATAGTGTAAATACAAATAGGCAGTTTACAAAAAACTATCCTCAATTATTTGATTATAAGTTAAGTGGTAAACCACGTTACTTTGAAGCTGCAAGATATTATTTACAGGGTGCAGGATTCCCTGATACACTTATCTATAACCTGAACAAAGACAAAAACGATTATAATGATGATTATCAGTCTCGTGGAGAATGGGTCAATTATCTGATTGGTAAAACAAATAGTTTTGATAATCATAGTGCCGGTGTCGGCTTAAAAATTCCGGTTGATCTTGCATTTGCATTTCACACGGATGCAGGAACCACCCCTGGCGATTCCATCATTGGAACTCTTGGTATCTACAGTACGATGGCAAGCAAAGGGGTTTTTCCTGATGGAAAATCACGAATGGCAAGTCGCGATTTAACAGATATTATTCAAACTCAATTAGTTGAAGATATAAGACAATTATTTAATCCGAAATGGACACGTCGTGGGCTTTGGGACAAACAATATTCAGAGGCATGGCGTCCAAATGTGCCTTCAATGTTGCTCGAGCTGTTATCGCATCAGAATATTGCCGACATGAGATTTGGTTTGGATCCGCGGTTCCGTTTTTTCGTGGGCAGGGCAATTTACAAAGGAATGCTGAAGTACCTGTCTTATCAGGAAAATCGACCTTATGTTGTTCATCCGTTGCCCGTTGATCATTTCGCAATAACAAGACTGGGGGAAAACTCTGTCAGGTTGTCATGGCGTGCAGTGAACGATCCGCTTGAGACGAGTGCCAGACCGGATAAGTTCAAGATTTATCAACGTATTGGTGGGGGTGGATTTGATAATGGTAAGGTTGTGGAAGATACAGTCCTTATTTTGAAACCCGGGCAGAATGACATGATTTATAGTTTCAAAATTACAGCTTTAAACGATGGGGGAGAGAGTTTTCCCAGTGAGACACTTTCCGTAGGGCTGAAAAGTAACAGCAAAGGTAATATATTGGTTGTGAATGGATTTGACCGGATATGTGCCCCTTCTATATTTGATGCCGGGGAGATGGCAGGAGTAGCCTGGTGGAAGGATAAGGGAGTAGCGGATCGTCAGGATATCAGTTTTGTGGGATATCAATATGATTTTGACCGTAAATCAAAATGGCTTGACGATGATAGTCCTGGCTGGGGAGCCAGTTCAGCCGACATAGAGGGAAAATTGATTCCCGGAAACAGTTTCGATATTCCTTATATACATGGAAAGGCTATTATGGCCGCTGGTTATTCATTTGTTTCAACCAGCGATGAAGTTTTTTGCCAGGGTGATTTCGAAATCTCTTCTTATTTTGCCACAGATATCATTATGGGGGAGGAGAGGGCTACATGTAACTTAAAAGATCCTAAAGTAGTTGACTTTCAAATTTATACACCAGCTTTTATGACAAAGGTCACACAGTTGACTAAAAACGGCGGCAAGCTTCTTATGTCGGGGGCATATATAGGGTCAGAATTTGGTGAAAATAATGATTCGGTTACTGCCCGTTTTGCAAAGGATATCCTTCATTTTACATGGAGAACAGGACATGCTTCACAAGGTGGTTCTTTCTATACGACCGATTATGCACGTAAATGGTTAAATGGCAAATGGAATTTTAACGCTGGTTATAATCCTGAAATTTATACAGTTGAAGCACCAGATGGGATTGAACCTGCCGGAAAAAACTCCATTACTGCATTCAGGTATAGTGAGAATAATGTCAGTGCCGGAGTTGTTTTTTCCGGAAACTACAGGATTGTTGCCTTGGGAATGCCCTTCGAGACAATAATTAAATCTAATGATCGTGAGTTACTTATGAGACAAATTGTCAGTTTTTTCGAATCAGAATAGAAAATTCATAAATGCTGAATATGATAAATCAAATCACCTGCTTTTTACCTGTACAACAAGGAATTGAATATGAACAGAATATCAAAACATTAAAGGAATCGGGCGACATAGCCAGGATCGTTCTTGCAGGAAACTGTGATTTCTCGACCAATCGGGATGATATAGCTGTAATTGTGACAGATAATTTCTGCTCGTCTAAAGCTATGAAGGAATTCTCCAAAAATGTGACCACACCATTCATATTGCTCTATACCAAAACATTGCCACTTCATTTGGGACAAAACACTTTGTTCCGTATGGTACAGGTGTGTAAAGACAGTGGTGCAGGTATGGTTTATTCAGATTGCCTCGAGGAAAAGGAGAATAGTATAAGACCTCACCCTGTCATTGATTACCAGGAGGGTAGCTTACGCGACGATTTCGATTTCGGTTCTCTGATGTTATTTCGGACAACTGCCTTTGCTGAAGCTGTGCAAAGGATGGATCATGATTTTGAATTCGCCGGCCTATACGATCTCAGGTTGAAAGTTTCACAAAACTATCAACTTGTTCATTTGCCGGAATTTCTTTATACGGAGCTTGAATTGGATACCCGCAAATCAGGTCAGAAAATGTTCGATTATGTCGATCCCCGCAACCGCTTTAAACAAATTGAGATGGAAAAAGCATGCACATCGCATTTGAAAGTTGCAGGTGCCTGGCTCGAACCAAAATTCAGGGAAATAGCTTTTTCCCAAGATAATTTTGAGGTTGAAGCTTCTGTGATCATCCCTGTGCGCAACCGTTCAAAAACAATAAGCGATGCCATCAAATCAGTGTTAAGTCAGGAGGTTGAATTTAAATTTAATCTGATTATTGTTGACAATTATTCCACTGACGGGACTACCGGATTGATCAAATCTTTTGCAGTTTCGGACGAACGGATTATTCATCTGATTCCGGAGAGGAAAGACCTCGGCATCGGTGGTTGCTGGAATGAAGCAATAAACCATCCTATGTGCGGAAAATTTGCCATTCAGCTCGACAGTGATGATTTATACATTGATAACAGAGTGATAAGTCGAATTGTGGCTTCCTTTTACGAACAAAAATGCGCAATGGTAGTTGGCTCGTATAAAATGGTCAACTTTCAACTTGAAGAGATTCCTCCGGGATTGATCGATCACAGGGAGTGGACACCTGAAAACGGAAGAAATAATGCACTAAGAATTAATGGATTAGGGGCACCCAGGGCATTTTACACCCCGGTTCTTCGTGACATTCAGGTTCCAAATGTCAGTTATGGTGAAGATTATGCCCTCGGCCTGGCAATTAGCCGCCATTATCAGATCGGTCGTATTTATGATCCGTTATACCTTTGTCGCCGGTGGGATGAAAATTCCGATTCCTCACTCGATATAGTCAGGATGAATACTCATAATTTTTACAAGGATAAAATCAGAACCCTCGAGTTTTGGGCACGCCAGCAGATGGTCAGGAATGGCCGGTAATAATTTTGTAAGTTGTTGTTATTTTTGTAAATTCGTTAATATTAAAAGGAGTAAGGGATAAGGAATAAGGAGTAAGGAATAAGGAATAAGGGATAAGTGGTAAGGGATAAGTGGTAAGGAGGTTTGATTAATGAAAATTTAAAACAGTTAAAATGGCAATACAAAAATTTGAAGATATTGTTGGATGGCAAAAAGCACAAGACTTTGCTATTGATATTTATTTGATATTCAGAGATTTAAAAGATTTTGGTTTTCGAGACCAGATTTGCCGGGCAGTAGTTTCAATTTCAAACAATCTTGCCGAGGGAATCGATAGAAGTTCTAATGCTGATTTCAGTCGTTTTGTTTATACTGCTTTAGGCTCATGCAGTGAAACAAAATCAATGATATACCTGGCCAAAAGCTTTAACTATATTTCAGATGAACAAAAAGAAGAACTGCTAAATAAAGGAAACGAAATTTCAAAAATCTTACGTGGACTAATAAAATCTATATCAAGTAAAAAACTTCTCACTTAATCCTTAACCCTTATTCCTTATTCCTTACTCCTTATTCCTTACTCCTTATTCCTTATGCATAACTTACAATTTAAAGGAAAAAGTAAAATGGATTTTTCGGTAAAAGCTAGGGAATTAGTTTATGATCAAACCCATGAATGGGATCTTGCTGATAAGAATTACCAGAGTTTGAGTAAAGTTAGGGTGAAGACGATTGATTTTGGTGATTATCATATTGATATTCAATTTAATCCTGAGCGTATAGTATCATCGGCGGCCAAAGTTGATTCTAAATCCATTGAATCACGTCCCTGTTTTTTGTGCCGCGAAAACCTCCCGCAACAGCAACGTGGATTAAATATTGACAATGAATTCATAATATTGGTTAATCCTTTTCCGGTATTTCCTGAACATCTGACAATTCCTTCCATACTTCACCGGTCCCAGGAGATATACGGAAACTTCAGAAACATGCTCATGATTACTGCGCAGTTACACGAATTTGTCATCTTCTATAACGGACCAAAATGTGGTGCATCGGCTCCGGACCATCTTCATTTTCAGGCTGGAATTAAGGGAATTTTACCTATTGAACAAGATTTTACAAATAAAAATTGTTGTCGTGAAATACGTCGGATTGGAAACGTAGCTATTTCACACTGGCCTGACTATCAGCGTGGAATCATTACTTTGACCTCCCATGATATTGTAAGTCTGGTTGCATGTTTTAGTCATATTTATTCTCATTTACAGGTGTTCCTGCATGATGATGCTGAACCAATGCTAAATATTCTGGCTACTTTTGATCAGGACAAGTGGATTGTTCATGTTATCCCAAGAACTTTGCATCGTCCAGTACAGTATTTTGAGACGGGAGAGAAAAAGATTATATTAAGTCCGGCTTCAGTTGATATGGGAGGAGTGCTGATCACACCTCGTGAAGAGGATTTTTTTAAAATTGGTGAAGCGGATGTAAAAGACATTTTGCAGCAGGTCTGTTTTGACCAACAAGCTGTTTTTAAACTTATCAGTCAACTTTGAAAAAAATTGGCGATTTTTATAGAATATTAATATCCAAATGGAAGCACCACTGATTAAAATTGGAATAATGGCAGAGAAGGAGATCTTCTTTACTATTGACGGAGATTATATCATCGAAAACTCTCCGATTGCCATCACAGGGGAATGTAAGGCAAGGAGGGCCGGACCAGGTATTTACATCGAATCTATGGATGACAGCTGGCTCTGTCCGAATGGTTTGACCCTTATTCCGACCGACCCTGAAACCGGAATATTTATGCTCCATGATGTAACTATTGGAATCAATTTCCATTGGGAACGTAAAGAGGACCAGATTTTCAAAGGAGCACTTTCTTTCATTTTCGAAAAAGATAAAATACATGCTATCAATGTTTTAAATATTGAAGATTATTTGATAAGTGTGATTTCTTCTGAGATGAATGCCACATCTTCGATCGAGCTGCTTAAAGCCCATGCCGTAATCTCCAGAAGTTGGCTTCTGGCACAGATTGATAAAAATAAAAGCCTGCAAACAGCAGATCAAAAATATCAGACCATTTTTCTCACAGAAAATGAACTTATTAAGTGGTATGACCGTGAAGATCATACCTGTTTTGACGTTTGCGCTGATGATCATTGTCAACGTTATCAGGGAATTACGAGGTCAACAACTGCGATGGTGGAAAAGGCCGTTAATGAAACCCGCGGCGAGATACTATCCTTTGAAGGAAAAATTTGTGATGCGCGTTTTTCTAAATGTTGCGGTGGTATGACTGAGGTTTTCGGGAATGTCTGGGAACCGGTTAATCATCCTTATTTGCAGAATATTGTTGACAACAACCTCAATCCGGAAGGTTTCAACCTCAATCTTAAAGAGGAAGGTGCTGTTGGACAGTGGATAATGGGAAAGCCGGATGCTTTCTGCAACTCATCCGACAAAAAAGTTTTAAAACAAGTACTAAACGACTACGACCAGGAGACCAACGATTTCTTCAGATGGAAGGTAGTTTATTCACAGGATGAACTTAGTGAATTGGTGAAAGCACGGACCGGCATGGATTTCGGAAATATTATTGATCTGATCCCTGTAAATAGAGGTCTCTCCGGTCGGCTGATAAAACTAAAAATTATCGGAACCAAAAGAACAATGACCATAGGCAAAGAACTGGAAATCAGGAAAACCTTATCTGAATCGCATCTGTATAGCTCAGCATTTATTGTTGAAAAACAAGATGTTGCAGGTCGTATAAATTTTATTCTATATGGGGCAGGCTGGGGTCATGGCGTTGGATTGTGCCAGATCGGAGCTGCGGTAATGGGTAACAAAGGTTATTGGTACAACGAGATTTTGTTGCACTATTTCCGTGGCGCGGTTCTGGAATGTAGATATTAAATAGCAAAATGAAAAAGGCAGAAGGGAGAAGGGAGAAGGCAGAAGTTTCACAGTCTGAAGGCAGAAGTAAAATAATGACTGATGCAATGCTTCTTTTCTTCTTCTTGCTATTCACTGCCGAATTTTGCGATTTATTTTTTACCTTCTGCCTTCTGCCTGTTGGACTTTTTTTACCTTGAATGGTCTTACCCAGGTTAGGATTTCAAATCTATAGGTATTTGGTATGATAAATAAGGTTGTTTTTGGGATAATATTTTTATTGTCTTCTTTATTGACTAATGGTGCTTCCTGGATTCGCATAAACCAGATGGGGTATCTTCCCCTGTCAGTAAAAACAGCAGTTTTTATTTCTGATGAACAATTACAAATTTCACATTTTCAGCTTATCGATGCAAGAACTAATAGTATTGTATTCGATGGATTGGCTGTTAGTTATGATGGTTCCAAATGGGGTATGAAAACGGCCGCACGTCTGAATTTTTCACGGTTTTCAAAGGAAGGGAGGTACCGGCTCAAAGCAGGTAATATACGTTCAGCCGAATTCACTATAGCCCCGGATGTTTATAAAGGTACTACAGATTATATATTAAAATACATGCGCCAGCAACGTTGTGGTTATAACCCTTATCTGAAAGACTCCTGTCATACGCATGATGGTTTTATTGTCGGTCATCCCACTAAAACAGGTCAGATAATCAATGTTATTGGGGGATGGCACGATGCAAGCGATTATCTGCAATATGTAACTACTTCAGCAAATGCCGTTTATCAGATGCTCTTTGCCTATGCAAAGAATCCGGAAATATTCGGGGACCAATATGATGCATCCGGACTTCCGGGTGCCGACGGTATTCCTGACATTCTTAATGAGATTCGGTGGGGTTTGGATTGGCTGATAAAAATGAATCCCGATAGTGCAGAAATGTACAACCAGATTGCTGATGATCGTGACCACAGAGGTTTTAGACTTCCCAACCTTGATACCACCTCTTATGGGAAGGGTTTGTACCGGCCGGTTTATTTTGTGACCGGAAAGGTTTTTGGATTATCAAAATATAAAAATCGCTCCACCGGTGTTTCTTCTGCTGCAGGTAAATTCTCTTCTGCTTTTGCTTTGGGAGCCGAGGTATTCAGGAAAAGCGATCCTGAATTTAGTAAGATGCTGACTGTTAAGGCTAAGCAGGCTTTTTCCTTTGGATTGACAGATCTTGGCGTTACTCAGACATGCAGCGTTGTCTCCCCTTATTTTTATGAAGAAGACAACTATATTGATGATCTTGAGCTGGCAGCATTTGAGCTCTACCGGTTAACAGGTGTTGAATATTTTCTGAATCAGGCTACTTACTGGGGTCAGCTTGAACCGGTGACTCCCTGGATTGAAAGGGGTAGCGCCCGTCATTATCAATATTACCCCTTTGTAAATATGGGACATGCTAATCTGGCCAATACGAATTTTCCGTCTTCAAAAACCTTTGCCGGATTTATGAGCAAAGGATTAAGTATCATTTATGAAAGGGGCAAAACCGATCCGTTTCTGAATGGAATTCCTTTTATCTGGTGCTCCAATAATCTGAACGTTGCCATAATCACGCAGGCCAGGCTCTATCATGAAGCAACTGCTGATACAACTTTTCTTGAGATGGAGGCAGCTTTACGTGACTGGTTGTTCGGCTGTAACCCATGGGGAATCAGTATGATATGTGGGCTTCCGGCTAATGGTGTTTTTCCTCATGCGACTCACTCTGCAATTACAGGGTTCAGAGGTGAGCCAACCTATGGCGGATTAGTAGATGGCCCTGTCTATAAGGAAATTTTTAATGGTCTGATTGGTATTAAATTAACGAAGGAAGATAATTATGTTCCTTTTCAAAATGGCACTGCGGTTTACCATGATGATATGGGAGATTACAGTTCCAATGAACCAACTATGGATGGAACTGCAAGTATGAGTTTGTATCTTTCATCACTTGAAAAAGAGGGAAACAGACAAATTAAGTTGAAGAATGTCACGTACGATGAGTCGGGTGGACTGGTTCGGATGGATACCTGTCAGAAGACAATATTTCTGATTTTTTCGGCCGATGAATTTGGTGAAGGGGCCGACCAAATCTTAAATTGTTTATCCCGCAAAAAAATAAAAGCCTCGTTTTTCCTTACTGGAAATTTTCTGAGAAATCCTTTATTTAAAAATGCCATTAGTCGAATGGTTGCCGATCAACATTATGTAGGACCGCATTCTGACCGCCATTTGTTGTACGCTCCCTGGGAAAAGCGTGATTCATTGTTAATTACGCAGAAACATTTTAACGACGATATAACTGCCAATCTTGAGCAGCTGAGTAAATTTGGCATTCAAAATGAAGGTGTGAAATATTTTCTTACTCCGTATGAGTGGTATAACCGGACAATCAGAAAATGGAGCACTGATCGCAAAATGCAACTTATTAATTTTACTCCCGGAGTCGGAACACAAGCCGATTACACGACCCCTGAGATGCCAAATTACAAATCGTCGAAGAATTTGTCAGAAAAATTATTGAAATATGAAATGAATAATCCATTTGGATTGAACGGGGCGATTATCCTGATTCACCTCGGTACCCATCCGGACCGTGAGGATAAATTTTACTATTCACTCAATCAGATCATTGAGACATTGTCAAAAAAAGGGTATTCGTTTAGTGCGTTACCATGAGATCACATAATAACAAAAGAATTATGAAAATAAGTAGTAAAAATGAAATAATGTCGTAAAAAGATGAGAGTCAAGAATATGACATCTAATAATTCCCTTTACTTAGTATTGGAAATATCAGATTGTACCATTCTGATAGATTTTGATAGATAAAAAAACTTAAAAACAGAAACAAACGAAATTTTATCTGTAGAATATGAACGAAAACAACCAGCAAGTTAACCCTCGCAATCCATGGGCATGGATTCCAAGCCTATATTTTTATCAGGGGATTCCATACAGCATTGTAATGATTACTTCGGGGCTGATTTATAAAACAATGGGCGTGTCCATCGCAGTGTTTGCCTTCTGGACGAGCTTACTCTACCTGCCATGGGCTATTAAACCGTTATGGAGTCCATACGTCGATGTTGTTTCGACAAAAAGGAACTGGATTCTCTGGACACAGTTGCTTCTTGGAATAGCCTTTATTTCAGTTGGCTTTGTGATGCAACTCCCGTATTATTTCCCCGCAACAATTGCAATTTTTGCTGTGATTGCAATCTCTTCTGCCAGCCATGATATTGCAGCTGACGGTTTTTATATGCTTTCACTCGAACAGCATAAACAGGCATTTTTTGTTGGCATACGAAGCACTTTTTATCGGTTTGCCATGTTGACGGCATTGGGATTACTTCCACTGATTGCCGGAATTATTCAGGAAAATACCGGGTTGGATCCGGTATCATTTGAGGTGAACTCTGTTCCTGCTGATCAGTTTATTGCTGCGGATATTAAGGATTTTAATTTGATAAGAGGTGAGGGGACTCCCAAAATTTTAATTTTCCCGGAGAAAGTGAAGATACCGATTTTCGGGAAAGACATTTCTAATCTGGATTCAGCCGTTGTTTATATTGCCTTGTCGTCACCACCGGCAAACGGGGAAACAATTGTTGTCAATCTGGGACGTAAATCAGGAAGTAAAGATATCGACATACCAAAAAACCGTACAGGCCGGTTTGAATTCACCGGTTTAAACTGGAATAAACCAGCGGCCGCAGTGCTTCGTGTTGACCACAATTTATCAGCACCGACCAGCTCGCTGTTTAAGGCTACTGCCGGAAATATTGCATTCAGCTGGACTGTTTCACTTGGAATGATCGGAATCGTGTTATTACTTCTTGCTGTATATCACCGGATTGTATTACCACGACCAGTTGAGATAAAAGAAAAAACCAAAGTTGACCTAAAAGTTTATGGTGAAGTTTTTGCCTCTTTTTTCAAAAAACCCGGAATTATTCCTGCACTGATTTTCTTTTTATTTTACCGGTTAGGTGAAGCTCAGCTCGTAAAAGTGGCCACGCCATTCCTTGTTGACTCAAGGAGTAGTGGTGGAATAGGATTAACATCAGCACAATATGGAATTGCATATGGAACTTTAGGAATGATTTGTCTGACTATTGGTGGCATTCTTGGAGGAATAGTTGTTTCAAAATTTGGCTTAAAGAGACTGATATGGATAATGGCTTTGATAATGAACCTTCCTATTGGAGTTTACGTATATCTATCCACATTTCAGCCTCTGCCAGGTGATATCTCTATCTATTTGTCCATTGCAGCCGAGCAGATGGGCTATGGTTTTGGTTTCACCGCCTATATGATTTATATGCTCTCCTTTGTCGGGGAGAGTAAATTTAAAACTGCCGAATTTGCCATCGGAACCTCTTTAATGGCATTGGGAATGATGATACCAGGAATGATTTCGGGTTATATGAAAGAGCTTCTGGGTTATCAGCATTTCTTTATTTACGTTCTGATTTGTGCTATCCCGGGAATTATTGCAATAAAGTTTTTGAGAATTGATCCTGCCTTTGGAATTAAGAAAAGTTTATAAGTTTATGGGTTTATAAGTTGATAAGTTTATGACACTGAGAGACGGAGAGACTGAGAGACGGAGAGATAGAGAGACGGAGAGATGGAGAGATGGAGAGAGGGAGAGACTGTGTGTCAATAAACTGTTGTCAAACACATGAGCTTCTGTGGGTTCCTGTGGTGGCTAAATCATACTGGGGTCATAAGAAAATCGTCAGGGTAGATTGGTTAAAAATCAATATGAAAATCGTGCCAAGCCGCGTAGCGGCATCCTCTTTGTAGCCCCGGGTAAGGGGGCATAGCGACCGCAACCCGGGGTAGGAAATGATCCCGATGATAAAGGCGCATCCGCAAAGGTTAATTGAAATAATGCAGCTCTATGCGCCGCAAAACCAGGTTTTGCAAGGGAAAGAGAATTTGTTAGGAACAGAAAGAGATAAAAAATAAATGGATTATTAAACAAAAAACTGTAAACAAATTTCAGGACGAGTCAGAGTGACTGAGATATGTTGTTCTAAGTCAGTTTATGGTTTAGAAGGCGATAAGTTGCCAGCTGCCTGTGGCCAGCTGCTATTATACAATATTTTAACAAATTAAAATTGAACGAATTATGAAAAAACTGATTGGATTAAGTCTTATATTGTTCCTGGCTATAAATTTAAATGCCGCAAAACACCCCAAAAGGGAAATGAGGGCCGTATGGATTGCCACTGTTTCAAATATAGACTGGCCTTCAACATCCAATCTTTCCACGGCCCGGCAACAAAGTGAGTTTATTGAGTTGCTTGATTTGTGTAAACAATACAATATGAATACTATCGTGTTGCAGATCAGACCGGCTGCTGATGCTTTTTATGCTTCAAAATATGAACCATGGTCACAATGGCTCACCGGGAAACAGGGGAAAGAACCAGATTATGATCCCCTGGCATTTGCAAGCACTGAATGCCGCAAGCGTGGTCTCGACCTTCATGTATGGATAAATCCTTATCGGGCTGTTACTGATGTAAGTAATAATAAAACTGCTCCAAATCATATTTCCAATACTCACCCCGAATGGTTAGTCACGTACGACAAGACAAAATATTTCAATCCGGCACTTCCTCAGACCCGCAATTCTGTGTCCAAAGTAGTAAGCGATATCGTCAGGCGGTATGATATTGATGCCGTGCATATTGACGACTATTTTTATCCATACCGGATTGCAGGAATTGAATTCCCTGACGATCAGTCATTTCTGAAGTATCCCAGAGGTTTCACTTCAAATCAGCGCGATGATTGGCGTCGTGATAATGTTGATTTGATTATCAAACAATTGCACGACAGCATAAAGGCAATTAAACCCTGGGTGGAATTTGGAATCTCTCCGTTCGGGGTATGGCGCAATAGCTCTAAAGATCCAAGAGGGTCAAATACGAGAGCCGGGCAAACAAATTACGATGATCTTTTTGCGGATATACTGAAATGGGAGAACGAAAAATGGATCGATTATATTACACCTCAGGTCTATTGGGAAATAGGGAAGGAAGTTGCAGATTATAAGATTATTGCCGACTGGTGGAGCCGTAACAGCTACGGGACTCAACTCTATATCGGACAAGCCCCATATAAAATTGATCAGCAGTCGGAAGTAAAATCGTGGCAAAGTGCTGACGAAATAATACGCCAGATTAAGTTAAACCGAAAGTATCCTGAGATTTCGGGAAGTATGTTCTTCAGTGCAAAGTTTATGCGTAGAAATCCATTGGGGCTTCAGCAAAAACTTACCAGGAGGTATTACCGCTATCCTGCTATTGCCCCTTCCAATCAAAGAATAGTGCCTGTAGTACCAGATGAGCCCGTTAATGCTCAATTATTTACAGAAAATGGAAAGGTTCATTTCTCATGGGACAAGGGTGAAAACACAAAATCTTTTGTGATTTATCAGTTTAAAAAGAAGCAAAAAGTAAATACGGGAAAGCCGGAACATATTTTTCTTACAACTGCTGATAATTCTATAACATATGAACTCAACAGACTTACCGATCCAGGTCGGTTCAGATATGTTGTTACTGCTATAAGCTTGTCAAATCTCGAAAGTAACCCGGTTAGCATTTTGCCAGCTAATCAGAATCCCTGAAATTATGAATTCATCACAGCGTTATCTGGCACTTGATGTCCTTCGCGGAATCACCATTGCCACCATGATCACAGTGAATACCCCCGGAAGCTGGGCTCATATTTTTGCGCCACTTGAACATTCGAAGTGGCACGGGTGTACGCCAACCGATCTGGTTTTCCCGTTTTTCCTGTTTGTGGTGGGTGTTTCGATGTTTTTCTCTTTTTCGAAATATAACAATTCCCTGAATAAAGAATCGCTTATCAGGATTGGAAAGAGAACCTTGTTAATCTTTGCAATAGGTTTATTTCTAAACTCATTTCCTCAATGGATGACAGATTTTTCAAAACTAAGGATACCAGGTGTTCTTCAGAGAATCGCAATTGTATATGGTATTGGTTCCATGATTGTTTTAACGGTACAAAGAAAATACCTTCCTTTTGTGGGCGGTTTTATCCTCCTAGCTTACTGGGGAATACTTTATTTCTTCGGAGGAGCGGATCCTTATTCATTAGCAGGTAACGCAGCTGTACCTTTTGATAAGGCGGTCATTGGTGATAGCCATTTATACCATGGGTTCGGAATCACCTTTGATCCGGAAGGAATGTTAAGTACTATTCCTGCCATTGTAACTGTCATGCTTGGCTATATGACCGGAGGAATTATCAGGCAAACCGCAAAGAACAAAGTGCCTCGTAAACTGGCAATTTGGGGAATCGCAGGTGTTGTGGCAGGATATCTTTGGGGACTTTTTTTTTCGATCAACAAACCTCTATGGACCAGCTCTTATGTCCTGTATTCGGCAGGTTGGGCGTTACTTGTATTGGCATTATTGATCTGGACTATTGATCTGAAAGGATACTCAAAATGGACTTCCTTCTTTATCGTCTTTGGGATGAACCCATTGGTAATCTTTGCACTGTCTGGTATTTATGCCAGAATCATAGGCCGCCTTGTTCACATACCTGAGGCCGATGGAACCGTTGTTAACGGTTATACCTGGCTATACCAGCATGTGTTTATGCCGATGTGTGCAGATCCAAAAGTATCTTCGCTTTTATTTGCCCTTTCTCACATTGTGATGTTTTGGCTCATCGGATTGGTGCTTTACAAAAAGAAGATTTTCATTAAGGTATAGGATTGAAATAAAAATGATGAGAGATTGATTTTTTAATATTTGTGATTGTCAGAACAAATTTATGTAAAAAATAGTAAATTTGTATATTACGATAAAATTTAAAATCATGATATCTAAACCTATACAGGTTAAGTCGGTTAGCAAATATTCAATTTGGTTAAAATTCGATGACGGCACAGAAGGAGAGATTGATTTAAATCATTTAATCAATAAACCCGTTTTTCAAAATTGGAAGAAGCCGGATTTCTTCGATAAAGTATATATTGATACAGAAACTGACGCAATTGCCTGGGATGCAAATATTGAATTATGTCCTGATAATATGTATTTGAAAATTAAAGGAATAACATTTGAACAGTGGAAAAATAGTCAACATACCTATGCCACAGGTTAGCAGATTTTTTGGGATCATAACAACATTGTTTTAGGACATTTTGCCCCGGTTGAATCCAAATGAAATACAATCCCTGTCAGGATTTCAAACGTTTAATTTAATATTTAAAATCATATCTCATGATAAAGTATAAACTATATGGTTTGATTGTTCTGCTGACACTGATATTACCCATAAGGTCGCAATCCAGGGTTAATCCCGACCTGAATTCTTCTGATGCCCTGTTAGCTCAACGACAACTTGTTGAATCGGCACTAACTCTGCTTGAAAATAAGAATAATCTGATCCCGTTTCTACGGTTAGATACCCTTCGCATAGCGGCTATTTCCATAGGATCATTATCTGTTACCCCATTTCAAAGAATGCTCGGCAACTATACTAAAGTTGATTATTTTAATCTCACTGATGAATTTTCAGAGGCTGAACTGAAAGGGGTGTTAAAAAAATTGGAGGGTTATAACCTGGTTATTTCTGGTGTCCATTCACTAAATACCTTTACTCAGAAAGGCGAAAACCTTATTCAAATTACACCCCCTCATCCGAACGGATTGCCAGATGATCATGATAAACTGCCTGGCCTTTTATCTTTATTGAAGAGTTCAGTATTAGTCTTCTTTTTGGATCCTGGTTCCATTGAAAAGATAAAAGGCTCTGAGAATACCGCGGGCATTCTTGTAGCTTATCAGAATACCACTTTAAATCAGGAGTTAGCTGCACAATTACTGTTTGGGGGAATCGTTGCAAAAGGCAAACTTCCTGTTGCAATAGCCAATCGCTATCATAAGGGTGATGGACTAACTATCAGTCAACCAATACGTTTAAAATATACCCTTCCTGAAGAGGTGGGGTTAAATTCTGCAAAGATTAATAGAACTATTGATTCAATTGTAAATAATGCATTGTTGCAGAAAGCTTTTCCGGGTTGTAATATTCTTATTGCCAAAGACGGCAAGGTGATATTTCAGAAAGCTTATGGTTTTCATACTTACGATAACAGGGTTCCTGCTTACCTTGACGATATCTACGACCTTGCATCTGTTACCAAAGTAGCCGGAGCGCTTCCCGCAATAATGAAAATGAATGAAGAGGGTAAATATCTCCTCGACGAACCATTCTCAACATACTGGAGCGACTGGCGAAAAAAATTTCTTCATCCCTCGGATAAAAATGATATTACCCTCCGGGAGCTTCTTGCACATCAGTCCGGATTGGTCCCTTTTATTCCATTTTACAGACAATCAATGCGTGACAAAACTGTATCTGACAAATGGTATAGAGTCGTAGCAGGCAATTCTTACAATCTGGAAGTTGCACCCGGGCTATTTCTGAATTCAAAATTTAAAAGCAAGGTTTTCAAGGCAATCAGGAAATCACCTTTGAAAACACGCGGGAAATATGTTTACAGTGATCTGTCTATCATATTAACTCCGGAAGTTATTTCAAAGTTGTCGGGGATGGAATTTATGGAATATCTCGATCAGAATTTCTATAGGCCTCTGGGTGCTACAACAATTACGTACCTTCCCTCACGAAAATTTTCTGAAGATCAGATTGTTCCGACCGAATATGATGCCATATACCGTAAACGGCAGGTTCATGGCAGTGTTCATGACGAATCGGCTGCTGTACTTGGCGGGATTGCCGGAAATGCAGGGTTGTTTGCTTCGGCAAACGATTTGGCGAAACTTGTACAGATGTATCTCCGGTTTGGAACATATGGAGGCAAACAGTATCTGAAAAAGTCAACGTTAGAGGAATTTGCCAGAGTTCAGTTTCCGCAAAACAATAACCGTCGCGGGTTGGGATTTGACAAACCTTTAATTGATAATCAGAAATTTGATAAAAGTAAAGCCTATCCCTGTCCCGGAGCCTCTCCCCAAAGTTTTGGACATTCAGGTTTTACAGGAACCTTTTTCTGGGCTGACCCGCAGGATGGATTAATATATATTTTTCTTTCCAACAGGGTTTATCCTACCCGCGATAATAATAAAATCAGTGAACTGAATGTCCGGACTGAAATATTACAGGTTATGTATGACGAAATACACACGGCAACAGAAAAGAATTGAATTACAATTGAATACAAAGAGCCTATCTCGCGATTGAATGGATTATAGAGTATGCCTGACTTTGCTCTTCTGGTGTCTGGCTAAAAGTAACCGTAATCAATTTCATCCCGGGGATCCAAAGTTTCCTGGTTGTTTGTTCCACTACCCTGGTATCCCCAACCATACGGGCATTCAGAATAATCCCGCTTCCTATAAGGGCGTCAACAAATGGCGTTGCCGGGTTAGGAGATGGGTCGGTTTCGGCGGTAAACGCTGCATCCACCATTTTTAATCCGGCGAGCTTTGAAAAAATGCCGGTTTTTTCAGAATAATTTCCACAAGAATGAAAAACAGGACCCCCAAAAGCTTTTCCCAGCTTTATCAATGATGGGGCTGCGAATGAAAGATAACTTTCTTCATCCACCATCACTACGTTATCGTCGCTCATCGCGAACCCATTGAAAGCATGAGAAGAGGCAAACCCGTGTCCTGGTCTGACCAATGCATCTCCAATCAGTTTTTCCTGTTCCTTGTAAAATTCAATCTCCAGATCGGCAAGAACATCCAAAAATTTCAATACTTTTTCCGGTTCCAAGATTGTAGACATGAGAAAATTGGTGGTATCTACAATATAAGTGGCATTATTGAAGGGAGACTGGATATCACCCATTGAGATGGGTATTTTCCCTTTAGTCTGCTCCATAAAATAGTCTATCATTCGTAATGAATGCTTACCAGCTTCAGTATCTTTTACTGGCTTAATATCATAAGCCAGAGCTTCATCAATTGTTTGAAAGGCAGGTTTTACTGCAGGGGACTGTCCTGGATTCCAAATATAATTGAGCCCAAAAGCGGTTCCAACTACACCAATTCCATACCAGGGTTCAAGAAAATTAGGAACATCGGCCTCATAATCCATACTTTTTTTCAAAGCCCCTAATTGCCACTCCAAAGAATCTTTCATCTCGCGGCAGCCATAAGAAAACACCTCCGCTACACGCATTCGCCTGTAGACCAGTACTCCCGACTCTGCCTGCATGAACTCTTCACATCGCCCGGTTAATTTTTGGCAGTATTCCTGGTAAGCTTCAAAACAAAAGTCCGGTACTTTTAGGGGATCAACCTTTGATGCCTGGGCATCGGTTTTACTTAAGTCAAACTTTTTTATATCCATATTACAGATGCATTATAAAAATCAGAAAAAGTATACGCATTTGTTTTTATTAGTTTTCTCCTTCCACATATCCAAAATTAGCCAGAATGCCTCCATCGACATAAAGTACCTGTCCATTGATAAATTCACTTGCCTCCGAAGAAAGGAAAACTGCAGCTCCCACCAAATCATCAGCTACGCCCCAGCGATTGGCTGGAGTACGGGTCATAACAAGTTTGTTAAATGGATGGTCTTTCCGGGCAAAATCGGCGGTTAATTCGGTCTTGATATAACCCGGGCCAATCCCGTTTACCTGGATATTATGCCTGGCCCATTCGCAACACATATTTTTGGTCAGCAACTTTAGTCCGCCTTTTGCAGAAGCATAGGCCGAAACTGAATTACGGCCATATTCACTCATCATGGAACAGATATTGATAATTTTCCCGCCTCCATTCCTTATCATGTTGGGAACAACCCGTTTAGACACAATCAAAGGGGAAACCAGGTTAATGTCAAGCACTTTTTTAAAATCAGCGACTGGCATTTCCAAAATAGGGCAGCGTTTTATTATGCCTGCATTATTGATAAGAATGCAAATATCACCTACTTCCTTTTCAATTATAGAAATTCCTGTGTCAACACCGGTTTCATCAGACACATCAAAATTGATCGCAAATACATCGATACCGAGGTCGCCAAATTGTTTTTTAGCATCTTTAAGTTTCTGATCGCTGATATCGTTCACACAAATTTTTGCTCCTGCCTGGGCAAGTCCCACAGCCATATTGAATCCTAATCCGGAAGTTCCCCCTGTTACGAGTGCGATCTTGCCATCCAGCTTGAATTTATTAAGTATATTTTGCATATCATTTAAGATCAATTGGTTTTATAACATCCATATCTGAAAAATCAATGTTTTCGCCTGCCATGCCCCAGATAAAGCTGTAATTGGAGGTTCCGGCTGCTGAATGGATTGACCAATTTGGAGATATTACTGCCTGATTGTTTTTCATCCAGATGTGCCGGGTTTCATTTGGTTGGCCCATGAAATGGCAAACAGCATGTCCTTCAGGTAAATCTGTATACAAATATACTTCCATCCGGCGGCCATGTGTATGTGGCGGCATAGTGTTCCATACACTGCCGGACTGTAATTCGGTGATTCCCATCTGCAATTGACAGGTTTCACATGTGCCGGCCACGATAAACTGCCTGATTCGTCTTTTGTTAGAATCTTTCTCATTTCCCAAATCCATTACTTTCACATCACTCTGTTTAATCAGTTTGTTAGTGAATGCTTTATGGGCGGGGGCTGAGTTCAGGTATAGCATGGCCGGTTGTGCCGCATCCATGCTCTCTAATACAATCTCATTTGATCCCCGGGTGACATACAACGCTTCCTTGTGTTCAAGTTCATAGGAAGTTCCATCAACCAATATCAGTGCTTTTCCACCAATGTTGATTATGCCCAGCTCCCGACGTTCGCAGAAATACTTAGCTTTCATTGGTTCGATTGACTCCAGTATAATAGCAACTGATTTGGGTACCGCACCACCTGCAATGAAGCGGTCATAGCCACTGTTGGTCAACTTTACTTTATCATCTTCAAAAACAGGTTCTATTAAAAACTCTTCACGGAGCAAAGCGGTGTCGTAATGTTTTACATCTCGTGGGTGCGAAGCGAATCTTTCCGTGTATTCAATTGTACTCATATCTCAAATTTTTTATTTTCCAATTTCAATGGGTTTTATCTTTAATATGAAAAATTTAATGATCAACCAGTTAACCAAATAAACTGAAGATGCAAGCAGAAAAATCAGAAAATAGCTCCCATGATTCTGGAGAAGTAATCCGATTAACGAAGCAGATAAAGCCCCTCCGACGGCTCCGGCAAAACCGCTTAACCCCATCATTGAGCCAACAGCATTCCTGGGATATATATCAGAAACAATGGTAAAAATATTTGATGCCCATCCCTGGTGCCCTGCTGCCGCAATTGCAATTAAGATAGTCGCAATCCATAAGTTGTGCACTTGTGAAACCAGCATAACCGGCAAAATAGACAGAGCGCAAATCAGGATTGTTGTTTTGCGGGCAAAGTCAACACTATTTCCTTTTTGAATGAACCTGGAAGATAACCATCCTCCTCCAATACCACCAATACTCGAAACAGTGTAAATAAGAACAAGCGGTAAAACAACTTCTTTAATATTAATTCCATGAATTTTACTTAAAAAGTCAGGTATCCAAAAAAGGAAAAACCACCAGACCCAATCGGAAATAAACCTCGTCATGCAAATCACATAAGTTTGTTTATGCCTGAATAATTGTACCCATTTAGTTCCATTCAAGGAGCCATCTTCACCTTTGTCCTGAATAATATATTCATATTCAGCTTGTGTTACTTTGGGATGTTTTTCCGGAACCTGATAATAAGCCAGCCAAAAAATAACCCAGATAAAGCCTAACGATCCGGTAAGAATAAATGCCCATTGCCAGCCGAATGAAATGGTAATGCCGGTTACCAGGATTGGAGCTATAATTGCACCTACTGTTGAGCCGGAATTAAAAAGACCTGCAGCAAAAGCCCTTTCCTTTTTGGGAAACCACTCAGCAACAGCTTTTACCGCTGCCGGAAAATTGGCGGATTCACTTAAACCCAAGGTAAAACGTGCTACCGAAAAACTGGCAACTCCACGGGCTGCTGCATGTGCCATCCCGGCGATACTCCAGATAATAACCGACCACAAATAGCCGGTTCGTGTTCCGAATTTATCAAGAATCCTGCCTGTTGTAATCAATCCAATTGCATATGCAACCTGAAATGCCGTAACTATATAGCCGTAATCAGCTTCGCTCCATCCTAAATCGGCAGCAATAAATGGTTTTAGAATTCCTATTATCTGCCTGTCGATGTAGTTGATAGTGGTTGCAAAAAACAGCAAGACCAAAATTCGCCAGCGGTATTGTCCAACTTTATTAGTCATTTTTATATTATTTACATTATCCCGTATTTTTTGAAAGCATCAACAGTACTCATTCCATCCTGTAAAGCTTTCAACACCTGTTTCTCACCGCGTGCTTTTTCAAGGGCACCGGCAAAAGCCTCTTTTTCTATCTCATGTGGTACAATTAATACCCCGTCAAGGTCACCAAAAATGATATCTCCTGGATTTATTTTTACACCTCCCCATTCTATTGGAATCCGATAATCAATAACTTTTCCTCTTGGTCCCTGATCCTGGGCGTAGCTACCCATTGAAAAAGTGGGAAATCCCATTCGTAGAATTTCCTTTGTATCGCGCGAGAACCCATTAACTACAGCCCCGGCAGCTCCTAACTTCATGGCGCGTACACTCATTAATCCTCCCCAGAGGGCATAATTATGTGATGAACCTGTGCAAATATACACTTCATTTTCTTTCAAATCATCCAGTGCTTCAAACATGAGACCAAATGACTTTTGCATCATTTGATGTTTGGTATCTTCAACAACTTCGCCAAAAACATCGGCTTCGAGTACCGGAAGTGCCCTGCCTATCACTACCATATCTGCTCCAATCGGTTGTATGCCAGGAGGTAAAAACTGATGCAAATATCCCATCTTGTCGAGAACATCCCCAACTAATGCAGTAAAAAGCTCTTTTCGGGCAAGCGAAAAGAGCTCTTTTTCATCTTTCCATATCGACATTGCAATATTTTTTCTGTGTAAATAATTATGTTATCATGCTTTAATAATTGAGAGATCATTCTACCAGACTGATAGAGTAGGTCGCCTTATTCCCTTTAAATTCCACAAACAGTGGTTCTACTATTCCATTTCGGTGTCCATATTGAATACCAGACTTTTTCAGGTAAATTCCTTTAGGTTCAATTAACTGAAATTTGATTTTCTTTCCTTCTAATTCCAAAACTGCGGAACTATTGATTAATTCAATAATCGTTTGGCTTTCACCGTTAAAAGTTAACATTGGCCATGTTACGCGCATCTTTACGACATCTCCTGTAAGTTCATCTTCAACTGTGATTTTTCCTCTTTCAACTTTAATATTCTCAAGTACCGTTAATTCCTTGTTATTTTTGCCCTTAATAATATACATCACCTTAAATTGAGCCAGATTATTCGATTGTTTTAGAATTTCAACGACTGGATTTTCCGATTTTGATTCGGCCAATGAGGACCACAACCCATCCCTGTTCTGCCATGAAGGACCGGTTGCCATTGAAATTCCTTTGCCACTGTATTTTTCAGCGCATCCGTCTGAAGGGCCAAGTTGTGGGTGGCTACCCCTGATGTGAATTCTCAGAATACCAGTTGGATTATAGAGCTGATCCCCCCGGGTATCATATTCAAGATAAGTCTGGCCTGCGGATGCGAATATCTTGTGAAATGGTACGATGACCGGTAAAACATAACCCCCTAAATCAGCCGGAGCAGGCTTTTCTTCAATTGTATCGTCGGAAAACTGCCAGGCCTGCGCCAACATGGATGTTGCCATCATATTGTAACAGGCATGAACCGAATAGACTTCATATCCATGCCTGGCTTCTATCGGGTATTTATTTTTAACAATGTACCCTGAACCGTCAGGTCTAAGCCAGCTATTAATACTTTCCAATGATAACATAGCAGCCCTCTTAAAAGCACCTGCTTTTTCCCTTTCCCCGTTTTTTGCATATTGGCTTGCAAAAATCTCGAAAACGACACATTGTTCCGCTTCATTCCAAATGTGGTGACTACTTCGAAAACCGGTAGGTAGTTCTCCGAAGGGAGATTGCAGAAACAAAGACATCCATGCCCCTTTTGTTGCCATTTCACCATATTTTTCAAAAAACTTCCCGTGATAACCTAAAGCCAACATTCCACTTATGTATTGTCTTGGAAAAAGATCATAGGGGAAAGGATTTCCACCCTCATTATACATCCCGTAATCTGTAAAATGGGAAAGTTGAGATTTCAGGCAGGTATCAACGTAGTTTAATAATGTATATCCGGCTTTAAATCTCAAAAACTCACCGGCTAAATTGACAATGTTCCAGTTATTACCAAATTTGAGGTACATATTATAAAAGAATTCGGGATTCATCGCATTTATATTTTTACCCCATTCAGCATACCTTTTTTCATCAGCAATTCCTTTATAAAGTTTAAAGGCAAACATAACCGGCCAGGTATAAAAATCACCATGCCTCCCGGCTGACCAGTTCTTCGACATATCTTCCGTTACCACATCCATCGCCAACATACCACTCTCAATAAGGTTTTTGTCTTTGACATATCCCGATGCTGCCAGTACTGCAACACTATGGGCGTAACAAGGTGTCGTAAAATACATCTCCTTTTTAACAACAGGGTCAATAATTCGTCCTGAATTATCCTGGTATTTCTGAAATGCCCTGACCTGCCCTTCAATGATTTTTAGATATGTTTTGTTAGAATATCTACTTTTTACAAATTCAGGTTCAGCCTTCTGATGTTTAAGAAATGAATTTATTTTATCAGATAATAGCCAATTATCCAATTTAGTAGTCATTAAAAATGAAGTAATGTCGCCTTTATCATATTCTGCTGAACATGAATTTAACTTTGGGACTGTCAGCAAAAACAGCAGGACTAATGCAATCTTAAATATCCTCATTCCGGTTATAATTCAATTTATTATTTTAGCTTGTAAACCTCGCTGGCTGCAAGTAAAAAAGTGCCTGAAACATATTCGTGTGAATCGTCCATTTTAACCATGATGGGGCGGTCGCCCACCCTTTGGCCCCATTGCAACTTACCTTCTTTACTTACTGCATCATACACTGATTTCCATGCTTTTTCAACAACAGGTAAATAGCCGTTTTTTTCGAGGATACCGCTGTTTATCCCATAAGCCAATCCATAAATAAAAAAACTTGTCCCACTTGTTTCTTTTACAGGAAAATCTTTTGGATCATCGAGATTTGGATACCAGAAACCCTCTTCTGACTGACGGTTTTTCAAAGAGGCCGCCATATTTTTAAACACATGCAAATATCTTTGGTAAGATGCATGCTCTTTTGGTAAATATTTTAGTATTCTTGCAATCCCAGCAAAAGCCCAGCCATTACCTCTGGACCATAATACTTTTTTCCCGAAAGCTGTTACCTGATGATTTCCTTTCCAACCAGGTTCGCTTTTCCTTTGTTCGAGGCAGTCAGGGAAAAAGCGATGGTCACGATAAAACAGGTTTTCGTCAATATCATATAACTTTCCATAAACATCCCAAAAACAGGTTTCCATCATTTGCAGGTACTTTTTATCTTTAGTAACTGAATATAACATTACCAAAGCAGGTGGACCGGTAAATATACCATCTACATATCGTCTTCCTCCTTCAAAATACCATTCCAGCGGACAGGAAACAGGGTTCCGGATAGCTGGATTTTCCAGGTGTGCGATGATGGGCTTAATCTTGTACTTTCCCTTCTTCACCATATAGCTTTCAATCCATGTTTGGCCGATTGTTAACAAATTAACGCCACTTCCCTGAGATTCAGGCTTTAATGAAGGAATTTTCCAATTTAGTTTTTCCCCAAGTGCATCACATTGTTCCAGATATTTTTTGTTGCCAGTAGCCTGATAACATGCCATCACTCCTGTATAATAGGTTCCGCGAATCCAGTTATCATCAAACTCCTGCCATGGATTTTCATGCTGATACTTGTTCACTCTATCGATAATTCCTTTAACTGACTCTTTGTCAAAAATTGATTGAGCATTAGCAATAAGGGAAGTTAAAAATATAAATGTGGAAAATAGTGTTCTCATTGTCCATTAATTTAATGGTTAATTATTGGTAAATATCTAAAATCATTCATTTTTAAAAAATCTTCTCTAATGGGTCTAAAACTGTCGATAATTCTTACATTGGAGGTTAAGGGTTGCACCGTATGAGGCACTTCTGAAGGAAACATAAACATATCACCTTTATTAAGCCGAAACTTACTATCACCGATAAAAATCAAAAGCTCCCCATCGGTAACATAATTAATCTGTTTTTGAGTATGGGAATGTTGTGGGTCAGGCTTATTCATCGATTTTTCTATATCAAATAGAGCAGTTAATATATTTTTGAGATACATCAATCGACGTATAAGACCTGGCTTTATCATCTCCAGGGATGCTTTCATTTCGATAGATACGTACATATTACAACTTTTTTTTGATATTATACTTAAAGGGTTTACCAAAAAGTATTTTTTTTGATCCTTTTATTTGACAGATTTGTAGATTAGACAGTTTTACTGAGTTCTCAAAGCTGTTCGATCCAGACTTCCGTATTGATACTGTTAATGTTATTTTTTCCACCGCCGGCGTTAATGCCTCGTGTGTAGAGCAATGCCGGATGATCGAACTTATTATTCGGGCACCAACGCTCAAGGCTTGGCAGCCAGCTTGGCATTTTTTGTTCGGTACCGAACAAGAACAAATTATTGATCAACTTACCTTTTCCATCAAATTGCATCCTTATCAGTGTCGTACCACTCGCACCCCAACCTAATTCATCAATAGGCGAAACCATCAGCACCGCTTCTATTGTTCCGTCCCGATGCCGGGATAACTGGCCGCAATGTTGGATGCGATAGCCAGGTATTGGTGCAATCAACGGCGTTCCGACCCATAGTCCATTGTCTTCATGCAAAAAGAGTTGAGCGTCACCGGTTAAGAGATTATGAACGATCACCCACGGTTGGTCGCGATCATCAACAACAGGATTTGAGAGGACCATCTTGTGATAGTAAGAAGTCAGTGCAAGTGGCCCATTGTTGGAATTATAGCAAGCCTCTATGCGCATTGGTGCAAGTGTTGTACCTTCGATCCTTTGTAAAGACGCTGCCCCTGCTGGAAGGTGGTCGAGTACCAGGCCCCCAAATTGTTGCCACGTTTGGCCGGAATCGTCGGAGTAAATGTGTGAAGTTCCATAATAACGTGCATTTGCTCCCTGCTCTGGTACCGGCAGAGTGTTGGAGAAAACGGCGTGCAAACGACCCGACGGTCCAACTTCAATTGCGTTGGTCAACCAGCTATGTTCATCGACGGCCATCCGGACAAGGGTGCGGGGGGCTGACCATGCGCCTTGTTTCGGGCGTCGGCAATAAACAAGATGCGCATCGCGGCCATTGGTTTCACGTCGGTACAGGAGGTGCAAGGTGCCAGTACCGTCGCAGACCATGCTCGGATAGGTTCCTGTTTCACCAACTTCCCGACCATTTTCTACCGGCTCCCAATCCAGCTTTCCGGGCGACATCATGTAATGGGTGAATGTACCGTGGTGAGCACCGATGAGCAAGTGCAACGATCTGTCAATGTCGGTTGCAATAGCAGCACCACAATGGTTGTCCCTACGGGGCTCGCCCAGGGCGCCTGTCCTTAAAATCTCACCGCTATCAAGATTAACGAGCGCCCACCGATTCTGACGTTCGAAATCGAGCCAGGTGCAGAGGATATGACCGTTCCAATGTACGATCTTGTTGCTCATAACATAGCCGGTCGCCCTGTCGCCTCCCTTATCACTTAATAATATCCGATCCAGCCTTCTTTTTATCCCCAACTTTTTATTGGTTGCTGCTGAGCTAACTATTCCCTTTTCACCCATACCTCCAATAGCTACCAGGGGCACACCAGTGACCAGGATACCAATAGTTCTAATAAAATCTTTACGGGCAATACCATGACATTCATTACGACTTAATTTACTCATAATAATTTCTCCTATTTAATGTAAGTTTGATCAAATTGGTTTTTACTTTAATAACGTCATTTTACTAACTATACTTTAACAACAACCAGCTCATTCTTTCTTTCTTGTAGAACTTAACAAAAGTTCAGTCAGGTTTTCGGCTGCTTTTCGGTTCTCAAAGCCCTCAGGAAGAATGTCATGATCAATATATTCATTGTAGATCCACGGATCGCCTATTACAAATACATATCCTTTGCCATAGCTATTTTCTGCAATCAAAACTTTCCCGTTTTCAGTCAGTATGGCTTTTGCAGTTCCCGACAGATTAATATCTGAAACATTCTTCATATAAATTTTGAAAACTCCTTTAAAAAGTGGATGATCGGGTAAATTTTTACTGGCTCCCATTTCATAATTGTTATTGGTAACCAGATGTAATATAACATGGTTAAAGGTCATTCCAAACTGTGATGCAAGCTGGTTAAAATGTGTGAATTCGCAGTTCGGTGCATCATTCCCCAGAAGTGCAAGTACCCCACCTTCCTTGACCCACTCTTTAATAGTTTTAATATCTTCAGGTACCAGATACTTTGGCGTTGGCGTTTCAGTTGTAGTATCGGGATCAACAATAATATAAACATCTAGCAAACTTAAAACATCAGCATCAGGTCTTCCTATCGTCATTTGTTTTGCTCCTTTACTGGTGAATATATCTCCCCAACGAGAGTAACCGCTGAACTCGGTATCTGTCCAGAGATAATGGAATGACTTTCCGGTTTTAGCATTGCTTTCATGGTTGTACCAGTTATCTAACCCAACAACAGGTTGTGATATAGCGCTTTGAGCCATGAAACCAAATACCAAAAGCAATATGAATAATAAACGTGTTTTTAGAATCTTCTGCATTCCCATAATTATACAGTTTTATTATTTCAAATCATGAGTGTTTGATTTCGCAATAACTTCAGGCATTTTTAATTGTTTCTGAAGTTTCTTAGTTTTAATCCACTGCAAAACTGGGAGGTAGGCTGTTTTGCCAGTCCTCCGATTAACGCTTGATTATTGAGGAAGCTGCCCACAGTAGTCCGGCCTGACCATGTGGGTCACCAGTCTGGCGTGGTCGTGCAATATAGAATTCTCGCGTACTCCCACGACCGGTTCCAACACAGACTTCCCCAAGCCGGCCTTGTTCATCCACGTGGCCAGCCAGCGCCGGCCATGCTTTTTTTACGGCGGTGTCATAACCTTTATCCGGCAGCCAGCCGTTCTTCACACCCAAAGACATAGAATAAAGAAACATGCCCGTGGATGAGGTTTCAGGCCAGCTATCCTGATCGTCAACGAGCTGATGCCACATGCCATCGTGACCCTGATGGATAAGCAGAGCTTTCATCAAGAGACGGTATGCTGCAAGCACCTCATTCCGCTGAGGATGAATCTCCGGCATCACGGACAGCAGCTCTGCAAATGCAGCAGCACACCATCCGATACCACGACCCCAATAAAATTTCGACTCGGGACCATGGTAGAACAACCCATCCTCGTTCTGTAGTCGTTCTGAATATGTCAGAACCTGTTTGACTGCCCTATCAAGGTATTTTTTTTCACCGGTGCAAGAGTAAGCCAGCGACTGCATTGTAGTGGCACCGTAAATGTCGTCAACATACCAGCGACCCGTATACTCGGGCATACTATTAATATCGGCATTGTCGTACTGTTGCTCAGCCAGCTCAATGCCACGTTCAAGATATTTGGGATTTTTAGTCTGTCTGTAGAGTTCAAGCGGGATAAAACCAAACCATCGATGGGCTTTCTGACTCTCAGCGTTGTCCCTATTTGTAATCTTGCCATCCAACAGATAGGGACGGAAAACCTTCTCGATCCCTTTTGTGAGTTTCTTGTTACCCGTGGCTTTAGCCACCATTAGAATCCCGTAAGCCGTACATACATTTTGATAACTGAGTTTGTCCATCTGGTTGACAAGGGACCATTGGGCTGCTCGCACGCCGACCCTGGCCGCATCTTTCTTCAAAGCCGATTCCCCGGCAAACATTTCATTACCAATATTTGTTCCGAATAGCGTATTGTGAACCAATACAACCAAAAATAAAATTGATAATGCCAACCATTTACGATACTTCTCTTCTTTTGTTTTTCTTTTAAACATATTCTTATAAGAACCACCTAAAAATTTGAAAAACTGCATTTGATACACTTTTAGATTTTCTGTCATGATAACATACATTTTAAATATTTGATTTGAATTATTTCATTTAAATTCATTCTAATTTTAAGTTAACAATCATTTTATTTTCAGAACTTTGAATAATTAAGTTTTTATAAATACCGTTTCTGTTTGCAAAACAATCTGAACTTATGTTATATGGGATTTTTTTATTGAATTCAATTTTATAACTATGTCCAAGGTAATTAACAGTGACCTGTCCTGGATCCTGAAGGATATAGCTTTCAGACAGTCCGTTTGAAACTAATAACGGCACAATAAAACGAATGGAATCAATACTCGCATAGGCATTATTTACACTGGAAGTAATACATAAGTTACGGTTAAAAAGTTTATAATGTTGGTGAATAGTAACATCGTTGGGTGCTTTATTTTGATATTCAATATCAAATTCTATTGTGTCCTTATTTACCTTTCCTGAAATAAGATTATGTGCTAATTCTACAGAGAGATCAGCAAGAGAAAATATAGAATTATTAGACCTCCAAGAAGGACCAATTGCATAGCAATCGTGTGGCTTCAAACTATCAGAAAGACGATATTTGGGATTAACCGTAAAAGGCATACTTAAACCTAATTCTAAAGGTACATTCTTAGCCTGAAACCTACCTAAGCCTGTAGCTTCATAATTCTTATCACTCTTTGTATCTATTTCAATCTGAGTATCCTTAACCGAAGCAAACACTTTATGAAAAGCAGGAAATAACTCAATCAGATATCCACCTATTTCCGAAGGGCAGGGATATTCCCTGATATCATCATCTGCATAAAGTGCCGCTAAACCTAAAACTGACGAACAATACAGTGTATAAACAGAATACTTACCATATTCATCAATGCCATGTTCCGTTTCCGGATTAAAACCATTTTTGATATGTCTTAATGGTTGCATTTCTATAATCCATCTTCTCATTGAGTGAGCAGAAATATGAGCTTGTCTTTTAAATGCACCTGCCAACCTTCCATCATTTTCTTTATATCGACTAGCTTCTAGTTCACTTAAAGCTGCAATGATAGCTTCCTGAAACTGGAATTGGCCAGATCTGCCTCCATAAGGAGTGTAACCATCGGGCGACGTAAATAGCAGCATTGTTAAACCACCTCTTCGCAATAATTCACTAAGTTGCCCCTTTAATCTGCCATCATAACCAAAAGCCAATGCATTGGCTATTTGTAAACGAGTGGTTATATCATAAGTGATTGGATCATTAGGATCGCGATACATTCCTTCTTGTGTAAAATGCACCAGTTGTGGTTGCATATATTTTTCAAAGAAATTTTTGCCATCTAGAAATTTATTTAAGGACGACGTTAAACCAAAAGCCTCGCGTAAATATTCTCCACCACTGGAATAGACAGCCCAGTTATGTAGCTCATCCAATTTTTTGCCAGATTGCTCAGTCTCCCTGTATGTTTTTTCAGGATCAACCTGTTTTAGTAAGTTTTCCCATGAATGCCAATGCTCTGTCTGAACTAACGGTTTGAGGCATATGAATCCGGTTGCGAGTTCCCTCATCCAAAAATCAGGGCTATCCGCTTTCCTATTTCTAAGTTTAGAACAACAATAAGACATTGCCCGAATAACCAATGGTTTTAAATCAGTAATGCGCCCAAAATGCAACAAAACCGAAGCGGAGGAAACAAACCGAGGGGTGGTTTGTCCGAATTCTGCTTTGTAATATGGATCGATAACTGCTCCATCATCATTTACCCATTTAGCTGCTACACGAACTATTCTTTCCATCATTTCAAGATACTCTTGTTTATCAATCGTGGATCTTTCCCAATTGTCTGGCGGTGGCGATTCTAGTATTTGTGTAATAGTTTTTTTAAAGGGATATTCTTCCAGTCCTATATTTATTAAGGAAAATTCTTTTGCAGAAAATGATGATAATTGTATGGAAGATTCTGGTTGACTAAAACTGATAATTGTAATTACAAAAAAGACACCAGATAAAAGAAAAAATTTAATATTCATATTCCTACCTTTTAATGAAGCTAACAACTATGCCTCTGTTTTTTAAGGGCCTATACTTTTGAAAATCAAATAGTATTATTACTGATCGGATGACATTTGTCAATCCGATCAGTAATATATTTAATACGACATTTTAAAGAATAGCAACTTATTTATAACCTGGATTTTGTTCAAGAACAGCATCGGTATTCGCCTCAATTGCACTATGCGGAATTGGAAATAACTCATGACGTGGTTGAATATCACCACGATTATAGGGATTGGTAGCTGTAACCCTTTCATAAAGTTTACCTAAGCGCATAAGGGTAAGTCTCCTTTTTTCTTCAACACCTAATTCCCTCAATCGCTCATCAAGAATAAAATTTATATCCACATCAGCTGCAACAATATGGCTTGCATTTGCCCTTGCTCTAAGAATATTTAAATCAGCAGCGGCACCGTTTTTATCACCCTTTGCCAGTTTAGCTTCAGCGCGTAATATATAAGTTTCGCCTAACCTCATATCATACCAATCAGTATAAGTACCACCTGCCGCAGCATACAAAAGGCCACTTGTCAAATCCTGAAAAAGACCTAAGGGATGCTTTCCCGGTGTTGTTATTTTAGTTTGGTAGGGATACATGCTCCTAGGCCAAAGACCTGTAGTTGAAAGAGTGTAAGCACACTCTGGATTGGTTTCGCAATCGAATATTGTTCCTAAAGGATAGCTACCTTTTGGATTGTTATATTTAAAATACCTTGGCAGATTGTATTGTGAATTTCTGATATCATTTAAATCTATTTTTCCTTGTTTATCCTGCCATACGATATTTGTAAAATAATAGGTTGGACACATTTGGCCGGCACCACGTCCACCTGTATAATCGGAAACAGGCCATAGAAACCCAGCAGTCTTGGTTCTATTATCCAGCCTCTTTATATCTCTGGTAACCGGACCAAACATCCTTTCAGCCAAATATGCACCAGCTATAGCGGTTGACTGCAATGATCCCCCAGGTACATCCAATTCAAATTGAATGACAAAGATACCTTCCTTATTTCCAGCAGACCTATTTTGATTCCCTGGGCGAAACAGATCCCAATATACATCTCCGGGATCATTTTTCTGAGACCCAAAACGATTAGTCATTAATGAAAAATTCGGATCATTAATCACAGCGCTGGCTGCTGAAATGGCTTTATCATATTCACCTGCAGCAAGGCAAACATCAGCTAATAAATGGTTAGCAGCCGCATTTGAAAGCTTTCCATCAGCTACTTTATTAATTGCCGGAAGATTGGTTGCACAAAACTCAAGATCAGTAATAATTTGTTTAAGGCAAGCATCTTTTGTATCTCTTGCAAAATTGACTTTAGCTTCAGAAACTTCTTCCAAAACTAATGGTATACCTCCGTAAAGATAAGTTAGTGTACGATAAGCGGCAGCTCTAAAGAACTTAGCTTGAGCTTCTATCACTAATTTTTCCGAATCAGTTAATTTTGAATTAGTTAGTCTTGACAAAATAGTGTTTACATTGGCTATTAATTTATAGTTATAAGTCCAATGTCCATTAGGAATACTTCCTGTTGGATCAAGAGCGGCAGAGTAATCACCAAATCGATCAGCCGTTTTCCCTACGGCATTATAATAAAGATCCGTTCCAGCCTGCCAGGTAAAAACGTTATTTTCACTTACAGTATAGTAAATATATCTGTAATAGTAGTATAGATAGTTTATAGCAGATTCGAAATCGGTTTTGGTAATATACATGTTGTCAACTGTATATATGCTTGAGGGTTTTTCCGTCAGGAAATCCTTTTCATTACATGAAAGAATTGTGATGATTAATAGTATAATGTATATATATTTAAACATTTTCATTTTATCTATAATTTAATTATTAAAAAGTAATATCTAAACCTAAAGTGTAATTGCGCATCACCGGCCGGCTTCCAATAAAAATTCCTTGAGCGGTTTCAGGATCCAGGCCTTTCCATTTGGTCCAGGTGAACAGGTTTGTACCAGCAACAAAAAGTTTGAGTCCTCCAATTCTCAATTTACTAATTATACTTTTATCTAAATTATATACTAACGATATATCCTGCAACCTTACAAAACTTCTATCTTCATAGTGTGTTGGTCTTATAGCTCCTAAGGCTCCGGGGAGCATATATTCAGCATCAGTATTCGCTGGAGTCCAGTAATCAATTCCCTCAGAGAGACTATTTTTTACAACATTTAGTAGTTCAGATTCATCCGGTTCATTTTCCGCAAGATATCCCATTTTCCCTCCCTGAATGGAATTAATAAACACTTTTAATGTAAAGTTTTTGTAACTAAATACATTTTGGACACTAAACCTGTAAGCAGGTTCTGCTTTCCCGATAATTTTCCTGTCATCAGCAGTAAAAAGGCCATCATTGTTATTGTCTTTTACAATATAACATCCCGGCATATACCCCGCTGGGATATTATCCTTAATTTGATATATGCCGCCAATTTCATAAGTATAAATACTTTTTAATGACTGTCCTATAAATAGTCCGCTTGATATCAGATCATCTTCAATACCATCACCATCCCTGTCTCCAAGTAAATGGATCACAGTATTTATATTCGTAGAGAAATTAAATGTAAAATCCCATTTAAAATCATTCGTTCGTATAGGAATTGCATTCAACGACATCTCAAAACCTGTGTTCTTTAGTTCTCCAATATTCCCCAATATTGAACTATAACCTGACATTGTTGGAAGTGTACGGGCCCAAAGTAAATCTTTGGTAACCGTATTATAATAATCAAGACTTCCATTTATTTTTCCCCCCATTATTGCAAAATCCAATCCCAAGTTAAGTCCTGCTGTCTTTTCCCATTTCAGGTTAGGACTGGCCAGGGTAGTAGGCGCATGTCCATATTGGGTTGAACCACCATCTCCAAAGACATAAGCAGCAATGGAACTGACGCTGGCTAAGGAACTATACCTGCTAACAAGATTTCCATTTTTACCCCAACTAGCCCTGATCTTAAGATTCTTTAGCCAATCAATGTTATTCATGAATTTTTCACGGCTAACTACCCAACCTAAAGCAATTGAAGGGAAATAAGCTATTTTCTCATTTTCAGCAAATCCTGAAAATCCATCCCTCCTAATATTTGCAGTAAATAAGTATTTTTTATCAAAAGTATAATTTAGCCTCCCCATTTGATATGACGAAGCTTGTTCCCACGAATCAGAAGAAACAAATTGTTGTGCCCCTTGCTGCAAACTATTATAACCAAGAGTAAGATTCGTAAAAGGATATGCATCAGCACTAGTAGATTCATATGAGCGTCCTTCAATCCCTGATACTAAAGTTACACTAAACTCATGAATTTTGTTTAGTGTTTTATCATAATTAATTATATTATCAATAGTATAATCATAAGTTGCTTCATTTATTTTTTTGGCCTCACCGCTTACAGATCTTGCATATTTATCTGAATAATATTTTTTATTCCAAACATATTGATTACCATAATTAATCCTGTATTTCAATCCAGGGATAAAAGGTATATTTAGCTCCCCATAAAAATTTCCAAAAATTGTGTTTCTTTTGTCGTAATCATTTCGTAATGTTGGTATTAGTGGATTTACAAATGAGGTAAACGAATAGTACAATTCACCGTTTTCGTCGTAGGGATATCGTAATGGACCTGCAATGTATAAGTCATTTAAAGACGGTGAATCACCAGAATAATCAGAGAAAGAACCAAATGTCTGTGCTCCAATTGTTAACCAATCAGTAATGCCAGTATTTATGTTAATACGTACAGATTTACGGTTGAAGTGATCATTAATAATCCAATTCTTTTGCTTGTCATACCCTCCGGAAATGAAGTAAGAGGATTTACCTGTTATACCTTTAACATCTAAACTATATTTTTGAATATAACCTTTATTGGTTGCAAGATCAAACCAATCAGTATCGTATCCCCTATCTACCCCGATCCTCAACAAATCTTCAGTAAATAGGTCTTTCACGTCGACATTGGGATTTACTTCTGTATAGCCAGAAGCTTCAGTATAAGCCGTTTTCCAAAAGATGTCCCTTGTTTTTTTCAGTTCCTCATCTCTATTTAGATGTCTAGGCCTTATGGTCGGACTTACAGTTGAATAAGAAGTGGAAAATGTCATGACAGGTTTTCCTGCTTTTAATCCTTTGCCTTGTTTGGTGGTTATTATCATTACACCGTTAGCTGCCTGGGCACCATAAATTGCTTTGCTACTGGCATCTTTGAGTATATCGACTGATTCGACATCATTAGGATTAATATCTGAAAAACCACCCTGATAAATAATACCATCCATAACAATTAGAACTGTCTTATTACCGGAGATTGTTGTCTCACCCCGGATTGATAAAGAAGGAGATTCACCTGCTTCATCAACCATTCCAATATTCAATCCAGGTACACTCCCTTGCATAGATTGTAAAAGACTAATATTAGCGGTTTCCCGGAAAGTTCCAAGATCTGCTCTTGTTACCGATCCGGTTAAATCACTTTTTTTCATTGTGCCATAGCCAACTACCACTACTTCTTCCAGACCAATGGCTTCCTCCTTCAGCACAATATCAATAAGTATCCGACCATTTGTTGGAATTTCCTGCGTTATCATCCCGACAAACGAAAACTGCAAAGTTGCGTTTTCAGGAATATTGGACAAAGAGAAATTTCCATTGGCATCAGTTACTATTCCTGTTGTTGTTCCTTTAACCAAAACGGAAACACCTGGAAGTGAAGCTCCTGTCTGATCGGTAACTTTGCCTGTAACCTTTTTCCCCTGTTGCTGGGTACTCACTTCTGCAATAGTTTCTTTTTTGATGTTGATGGAATATTCTGCAACACCTGAACTAACTTGAGATGCAAACCCTCCGGAAGTAAGCAAACAAATCAGGATAAATGTGATTCGCAGCTTTCGAATAAATTTTTGAATAGAGAAATTACTTATTCTGAACAAATAAAATTTCATACATTTGTAGTTTAATGGTTGATACTTGATATTTTTATAAAAAGTTGTTGGGTTTCGACTGCAAGCCGGAAAATGTTGTCGCATTGTCCGGCTTTTTTGTAATGGTTTTTTATTTCATGGGCGGTTTTCGATTTGGTTAGACATTGAGTATTTTTTGTATAGCAATTATAAAGAGCTTATAATCCAATAAAATGGAATTCTTTATTGTACTTCCGAATTCTCACTTAATAAAATATATTATACAACTATCAATATTGGCAAATATACCATGCGAAAAATTGATTTTTCTTTATTATATTAGCAAAGAATAGTAAAATATTAACATCTTAATTAATTGCATGAAACCAATCTTAGTACGGGAACAAAATTGCCTGAATACTTCTATTGCATTTGACTGTGCAGAGTACGACTATTTCTATAATCCATTGCATTATCATCCTGAATGTGAATTGACACTGGTTTTAAAAAGCTATGGTCAACGACAGATTGGTGACAACATTGAAAATTTTACTTCGGGTGATTTGGTACTGGTGGGCAGCAACTTACCACATGCCTGGAAAAACGATGAATTATTTACCAGAGGGGCATCAAACCAGAAAGCTCAGGCTATTGTAGTTAAGTTCCGGTCCGATTTTGCAGGTGCCGGCTTTATGGAACGTCCGGAGATGTTAGCCATCCGGAATCTGATTGAAGATCAAGCACATTTTGGGATTAAACTTAACGGAGAGCTTAGTACTCAGGTTGCTGATATTCTGCTAAAATTCCCTCAAATGGATGACACCGACAGGTTAATCCAATTATTGCTGATTCTCAACATTATTTCACGTTCAAAAGAATACAAGTTGCTGGCCAGTACAGCTTACCGAAATGAAAAGGTTGAAAACACGCACCGTGTGAATCATGTGCTCGAATATATTATGGAACACTATCACGAAGAGCTGTCCCTCGAAAATATAGCATCAAAAATTGGGATGAGCAGGAATGCCTTCTGTAGGTTCTTCAAAAACGGGACCCGCAAAAGCTTATTCACAATAATCAATGAAGTTCGTATTGGCAAAGCCTGCCAATTATTAGCTGAAACCGATATGAATGTTCTTCAAATTTGTTTCGCCTGTGGATTCAATAATATTTCCGGATTTAACAAGAGTTTTAAAAAGTACAAAGGAACAAGTCCTTTGAAATACCGGAAACTTCTTTGATTTTTCAACGTTTTATGTGACGAAATAAAATACATCGTTTAATAAAATTATAGTGAAAAGGAAATACAAACCAGATTTTAGCCAGTTACTTAAGGTGTTACGAAGGGAAAAGCCTGACCGGCCTGTGTTGTTCGAGTATTTCACGAATGGACCGCTAAACGAGTATCTGGCAGGCCGCAGGAATCCTTATCCTGACGATCTTGATGAAACAATCGCCATCACTATAGAAGCCTTTACCAATGCAGGTTATGACTATGTAACAATTCCAGCCAGGTTTTGCGAAGCTATGAGGTTCATTACTAAAACTCATGGACAGAAGTTCACCGTTTCCCAGAATGAAGGATTTATGATTACCGATCGCGCCACATTCGATTCCTATCCATGGCCTGACCCGGAAACAGGGGACTTTGAGGTTTTTTACCGATTTGCACCGCTACTCAGAAAGGATATGAAATTTATTGCCCCGGGCCCCGGTGGTGTGCTCGAAAATGTGATAGATCTTGTTGGCTTCGAGAGGTTGTGCTATCTGCTTTTTGAAGATGAAACACTCGTTCAGGATATTTTTGATGCGGTTGGGTCCAGGCTGTTGCGGTTTTATGAGATCGTCTCAAATTTGGAAACTGTTGGGGCACTGATCGTAAACGACGATTGGGGATTTAAGACACAGACAATCCTTGATCCGGGTTCACTGCACCGTTATGTCTTTCCCTGGCACAAGAAAATCGTTGAGGCTATTCATAGAAATGAAAAACCGGCAATTCTCCATTCTTGTGGAAATCTTGAAACAGTGATGGATTTTCTTATTGATGATCTCAAATACGATGCAAAACATTCATGGGAGGATAATATTTGTCCTGTGGAGAAAGGGTGGGAAATATGGGGTAACCGGGTTGCAATTCTGGGGGGCATTGACATGGATTATTTAGTCCGGAGCACTCCGCCTGAAATACACCGGAGATCTTTGGAATTACTCAAACTAACCGGTTCAAAAGGATATGCCCTGGGATCCGGTAACAGCGTTCCCGCATTTGTTCCAATCGAAAACTACCTTGCAATGATTAGTGCCGTTTAAGAAACATTTTTGAAATACATTGAAATAAATTGGTGCAATAATTATTAGAAGCGCTGGGTGAGGTTTAGGTAAACCCTACCTGAATTATTGTCTTTCTCATAAGTTACCTCATAATCGGCAGAAAGCGTCAGCTTTTTTGCAACTCTCCACGAGAGGCTGATCTCAGCAATGTCCTGTCGCAATATATTGTTCGTATTTTTATAGGTATAATCAACAAGTCTGTATTGCAGTTCAGTGTATACCTTGCCATATAAAATGTCGCGTGATAACGAAATTCCGTAAACCATTCCCTCGATATAGTTTGATTTTAACAATGTTGCATTGATTGTAGCTGCTGTGAGAATAAATGGCAGTTGACTGTAGCTTATATAGTTGTATGCATTTATGCTTGGTGTGGGATCTGATTTCTGGAACCGGTATCCTGCTGATCCTCCCCAGGTGAGGAATTTGGCCGGGCGATATGTATATTGGAATCGTAATCCTTGCCTGGTTTCTTTATCAATAATACTATCTATTTGATTTTTAAATGTCTCATAATAATAAACATTTTTTCTTGCATCATAAGATACAAACAGTGAGAGATTCTTCAAAGGTTTGTATCTCAAAGAAGCATAGGTACTTGTCAGGTCTAAAGTGTTCTTGGGCTTTAGGTTATTAAGAGTATAAAAATCAAATTCAAAAGAGCAAAAAAGATCCAGTTTTTTTAATAAAGAATTGTTGTGTTGAAAATAAGCAAATCGGCGGTCTGTCCTAAATTTATTCATTTGGTCGAAAACGGCTATCGAAGTTTGCATATTCCCATTTTCGTTTTGAATATTGTGACCAGCAAAAATACCAAATTGCATCAGATTAAAATTGAAGCTGTAGTCGAAATAGTCGGGGCGTGAACCCACCACCGCACCATAGGTAAAATTTCGGCGAACTGTTTCAAAATGCAATCCATCAACAGCACCAATATTTGCCATGTTTAAATTTATTTTTCGACCGGCAGAGATATTTGTCGATTTACTTAGATAATATTTTAATGCAAGTGTATATATTTTCAAATATTTATTAATATCCTGACCGATTTGACCCAATTCATTTGATTTGTGTGTCAATGAGATGTAACTTTCAACTGAAAATTTAGAATTGTCAATATGCTGAGCATTAAGGGATAAATTATACCGATACCTCTGATCGGACGTAGAACCTGAAAAGGTTGAATAAGTAGAGATTGCCAAACGACCGTCAAACTGTGCTTTAACTTCTTTTGCTTTATTATTTTGGTAAACAGAACTGATAGCCTGATCGTTTACAGAGACAGATTCTTTTGATTGTTCTGTTATCGCTTCGTCTTTCTTCTTCTCTACCCTGATTTTCCCAAATACAGGGGTTGTAATTGAAAGAGGGCTTTGACCAATTGGCGATCCCACACACGAAACAGAAGACAGGTTATTTACGGTTAAAACCGGAATAAGAACATTATTACGGGCAATAAACAAGGTATCACCTATATGAATACCTGCTGTATTTTCGAATTTTACATATACGTTCTGGGAGGTAATGTAAGAAATAGATCCTTTTAATACAGTGTCATAAGTTTGTGCAAACGTATTAATAGTCAGTAAAATAGAGATTATAGTGAATAAAATGACTTTCATATATTTGAATATTTGAGAACAACCTTACTTAATATTCCTGACAAAACTTATATTCCTGGGTGACATGATAAACAATTAGTGCTGTTGTATACATATCCGGTTTTACCCTTGTGTTCTGAATCCATAGAGGTTTTATTGTGTTCATGGCAAAGCAGACACGAGAAAACCGCGTAATTAGTTGCGCTTGTATGACATTCACTACATAAAGTCCACCGGCTTTTATGCTTCCCGCTGTAAATACGAAAATACTGCGAGTCGTGATTGAAGGTTGAGGGTGCCCATGCTGTCGAAGTATGACAGGTCTCACAGGTAGTCGGGAACTTAGCTGCGGCATGCGCCGGATTCGTTGAAGCGTTGTAATTAGTCAGATGACAGCTTACACAGGCAGTAGAGATCCCGACATATCCCTTTGAGTGACAACTTATGCATGTTGCCCCAATATGGGCGCCGGTTAATGGGAAAGTGGTCCCGGTAGTATGATTAAATGTTGCAGGGCTCCAGGCTGTAACCGTATGACAAATTTTGCAGTCGGTTGAAAATTTGGCAGCAATGTGTCCGGGATTTATCGTTGCGTTGTAATTATTCTGATGACAACTTACACAAACAGTGGAGGTTGCAGTATAACCATTTGAATGGCATTTATTGCAATCAACCCCATAATGTCCGTCTTTTAAGGGGAATAAGGTGTTCGCATTATGATCGAATTTAGCCGGTTGCCAACCCATTTCATTATGGCATAAGAAACAATCCCTGGGAAATTTGGATGCAATATGCGATGGTTTAGTAGCGGCGATATACTCTTTCGAATGACAATTTGCGCATTCTATGCCCATTGGATCAAACCTAAGAAGAGATGCTGATTTATGACATTGGTAACAATCGGTCTGAGTATGTTGTCCATTTAATGGAAACCTGCTTTGCCTGTGTATTTCAGTTATGTTTGTCACAAGCCACGATCTTGATGTATGACACCTTTCACAATCTTGTCCAGCTGTTTGTTGATGCATGTCTTTGTGGCACGAAATGCAGGTTGTTTTTGCATTTGAAAATATAAGATCACTGTGGCATTTTCTGCAATCTACTGTTTTATGTCGTCCATCCAATGAAAATTTAGTTTGAGTATGATCAAAGGAATTGTTTTTAATTTTGAATGTCCAACTCTCCGGATTATGGCATACATCACACTTAATACTCAGTTTATCCCCATGAGGAGATTTAGCTAATGTGTTAAAAGATAACAATAAAGCAATGATTATCGATGACAGTTTGAACATAATAGATTATTATTTTTGTACAGAATGAACTTCCCTCTTTCATTTAACTCCTCTTTGTGGCACTTTTCACATTTAACTTTCAGGTGAACTCCTTCAAGTTTAAACCTGGAAGAATTATGATCAAATATTGATGTTTTCCAATCGTCATGCCAATGGCATCTGGTACATTTAGTTTGTCCATTGATATCAAACTGACCTGCGTGTGAATTTTTATGGCAATTTGAGCAATCAACAGAAAGACCTTCAAACTTTTGGTCCATTAGCCCCAATTCGTTTTTTGCGTAGTGGCATACCGCACATGATTGTTTGGCATGAACACCTTCCAATTTAAATTTAGTTCCGGAGTGATCGAAATTGATGATCTTCCATGAGTTAACAATGTGACATTCAGTACATCTTTCGTTCGGATAATACTTTTCCTGAATAAATCCTTTATGATAATTTTTGTGACAATCAACGCATAGATTGCCTATATTTCGAAATTTCCAGTTTTCTTGTTTTTTGTGACAAGCAATGCATGGAGTAGCTAAATGGGCCCCTTCAAGCTGAAACTTTGATAAATTATGTTTTTCAATGGTGAATGTGCTCCATTCAAATCCATTGTTGTTATGACACTCATTGCAGTCTGACGCCAACCCATTTTTATTAAATTCATTATTATGATAATCCTTATGGCAATTGGTACAATGATCGAATTTAATTGGATCAGTAAGATTTGTTTTGTGACATTTTTTGCAAGCGACAGACTTGTGTTTACCATCAAGTTTGAAATCGGTTTTATCATGATCGAAATTGCCATTCCCTTTAATTGTATGAAACGATTCTTCAGTGTGACATTGTGTGCAATTTTGTCCGAATTTGTTTTGATGAACATCTTTATGGCAACTTGTACAATTGTTAAACGCAAAACCATTTAATTGCCGTACGGATTTGCCATCTATGATTGTTGTTTTGTGACATTTCCCGCAATCCACATTCCTGTGTTTTCCGATTAATGGAAACTTTGTGGTATTATGGTCAAAACCTGTTGGGTTTTTAAAAGAATCATATCCATGACAGGTATTGCATTTTGGCGACATATTACCTTTATGAAAATCATCATGGCAATAAATACATTCCTGATTTAGACCCAGGTAAGTTAATGTCTTCTTTTTCAATTCAGTATCTTTAATAAACGAAGATTTATGGCATGATTTACAGTTGCAGGCGTTACAATCTTCACGGGCATGTGCTCCCTTCAGTTCAAAACCTGTTGTCGAATGGTTAAATGTTGTCTTGTCGAATTTAATAATTTGGAAAGTACGTCCATGGTGGTCATTATGACAGACATAACAATCTTTTCCAACGACTTCTTTCGAAGCGTGAAACCCATTTTTGGAAACAATTAGTGAGTTGATCTCCTTGTGGCAATCCAGACATTTCTCCCTTGTAACTTTGTTTCCTACCGCATGACATTTTGTACAGTTACTTACACCCTCCAGATTAGTATGTGCCTTGCACAGATCTCCGGGAGAAATCTGCGCAGATGCAGTGTAATCCCAAAATGGGATTGATGCAGTTAATAGTATTAAAATTTTCAATCTCATAAACGACCAATGAAATCATTGAATCTGCGGGTAAATACCATCATAATTTGCATTTACGGTATTATCTGTGTTTTAGAATTGCTTCTCCGTATTTTGTCGAAATCTCAATCCCGATTTTCTTTAAAAATTGAGTTGGAAGTTCTCCGCCGGCAAAAATGAAAATTAAATCATTATCCATTTTCTTTATATCAGCGGAGTCCTGCTCAGTGTATTCAATTAAATCCTTTTCTATCCTGACTATATTTGAACCAAGCTTTACCTCAATCAATCCACTTTTGATTGCCTTATTTATTCTTTCGGCATTCATCGGCTTAATCCTGCTAAATGCATTACTGCGATAAGAAAGTGTGACCTTGTTCTGATCTGCCAAAAGCAAAGCTGACTCGATCGCTGAGTCGCCTCCACCTACAACAACTATTTTTTTATTCCTGATTTCTTCAGGCTCCAAAAGCCGGTATGCAACCTTTTCGGTGTTTTCACCGGGTATATTAAGTTTGCGGGGAGTTCCCCGTCTGCCAATAGCTAATAGTATGGATTTTGTAGTATAAATTTCTCCGTTTAGCGTTCCAACATCGAATATGTCACCTCTACGGGTAATAGCTTCAACTTTTGAATTTTCACGGATGTTAATACTGTTTTCACTTAATACAGTATTCCACAAATCAAGCAAAAATGACTTGGAGGTTTCCTTTAATTTCACTTTCCCATAAAGAGGTAAATCCATAGGGGCAGTCATCACAATTTTGTCCCTTGGGAAAGTGTAAACAGTACCGCCCAAAGAATCTTGTTCCAGGGTTAATGTCTTTAGATTAAGTTGTTTAGCAGCCAAAGTAGCTGATATGCCTGCAGGGCCGGAACCGACTATAATCAAATCAAATGTTGCCTGGGCATCTTTTTTAATCGTTTTCACTATATTTTCAACAGCCTCACGACCTTGAGTAACAGCGTTTTTTATTAGCCCCATACCTCCCAATTCACCCGCAATGAAAATTCCAGGTATATTAGTCTCGAAATTTGGTTTGATGTGAGGAATATCAACCCCTCTTTTTTCGGTTCCAATGTACAATGAAATTGCCTCTACCGGACAGGCCAGGTAACATGCTCCATGACCAATACATCTTGAGGCGTTTATTATTGTCGCCCTTCCATTTCTTATACCTAAAATGTCCTTCTCAGGGCACGCCTCAATGCAGGCACCACTTTTAATACATCTTTTCGGGTCTACTGACGGATATAACGAAACAGGCTCATGTGATCCTTCTTCTTTGGCCTGTTGTATTTTTTCACCTACCTCTTTCGACTCACGTATCTGCTTTCTGATATAAATGAACAGAACAGCGATAACGAATAGAAATAAAACACCGTATATGACAATTTCTTCTATAATTACTTTCATAATTTCAGAATATCCATTTATATCCAAATGTGAGAACAACAGCGACATGTATTAACATTACAATTAGCGTGATTAGTGCAAAAGGTAAGTGTGCAACATGCCATAATTTGAAAATATTTCGCATCATATCGAGTCGTTCAATTCGCCTGACTATTTTTTTCTGGCTGATTATTAATCGTTTAACCTTTTTATAGTCAGATACTGAAAGATGCTTTGCTATTAATCCGGATTCTATTTTGGAAGAATTAACTGCCTGGAATTCAGAAATATCGATATCGTATTTTATCATCAACTCTGCACCAAGTTCATTTTTCATATCCTGGATCTCCTGCATACTTAGTTCGCCACCTTCGATAGAGTGTGGTATCTGCAAATAAATAAACCTGCCTATAATACCACTGGCTACGACAGCCACAAGACTCCAGAAACTGACAGATACAATCCCGCCAAATTTAAATGAAGTGTGATAAAGTATAAATACAGGCCCTAAGGCACAAAGAAAAATGTGAAATTCAAGCCAGTATTTTAATATGCCAAACCGGGAGAAAAACTTCATCCTTTTACGCGCCATGTAAGAAAATACCCCAATCAGGATAAACAATGTACCTGCAATCCCCAACCCATGTCCCAAAAAGCCACTGGGCTTGAACAGTGCATAATCAGGGTGAAAATATCGTTCTTCAATGGGCAGGTTATAATAAGATAACCCAAAATAGCCCAATGCAATAAATGACAGAGATACCACTATCACATAAACCGACAAATACAAGCGATGAACCATCCCTGTCATCTATTTTCAATCTTAATTGTTTATATAAAAGATCATTCTCAAAATATTCAACGGTCTAAAATAGTAAATTATTTACCTAATTTCATATTTAGTGTGTTAATCCGTGTAATTTTTAATATATTTTGACAAATAGAACAACTTATTAATTGAAATATTTAGTTAATATGCTTAAAATTAAATTATTGAAATATGTGTGTTAAGGTTTGTATTTTTACTGTAAAAAATATTTACCCATATAACTATTCCCCTTTTGTCATATTAAAATGCCACTTCTGATAAATAAAATCATTTACTCAATGATTTTCCTGATCCTTTAACCAGTTTAATATAGAAAATATTGCTTTGCCTTCTCCCTGAAAACAGAAATATCCTTTTCCCACAATTGACGGATCGATTCAACACGAAAGGTTTTTGAGAATTCAAGCCTTATATTGTCTGTTCCACAAACTTTGTCAAACATATTAAGCCTTGATTTTTCACACAATTCAAAAACATTTTTATCTGGCCAGAGCATGTGACATTCCTGTAGGACCCAGAATTGAACGAGTGTTAATTCCGCTTCTCTGTAATTGGTTACATATACCTGTATTCCATGGACTACACGGTCTTTAGCTACGTTGTAATAAGGGGTAAAGTGAATGGGCCGAAACTTTAGGCCGGGAAGTTTAAGCGTATTCATATTTTTTGCCAGGCTGTCGGCATTAATCCATTCGGCAGCAAAAATCTGAAATGGCAAAGTGTAACCGACACCAATGTTCATGACCCCCAGCTCTCCCAGTATACCCGAAATAGGGTAGAAGACCGGAGAATAGTTGTGCGGTATATGTGGCGATGAAAGTACCCAAGGAAGTCCTGTTTTTTCGAAGGTCATTTTTCTTTTCCACCCTTTCATAGGAATAACTTTCAGCTTGCATTTTATCTTGTTTGCCAACAGCCCCTCACTATTTAAGTAATTTGCCAGTTCGCCTACTGTAAGACCATGTATATAAGGGATAGGAAACTGACTTACGAAAGAGGTGAATGCAGGTTCGGTCAGACAACCTTCCATTTTTAGTCCCCCCAAAGGATTTGGCCTGTCAAGGACGACAAATTCGATATTATTTTCAGCTACAGCTTCCATAGCCAATCCTAACGAACTGATATAGGTGTAGGATCGTGAACCAATGTCCTGAATATCATAAACCAGTACATCAATACCACTAAGCATTTCAGGTGTCGGTTTTCTGGTTTTTCCATAAATGCTGTAAACAGGCAGACCGGTTTCAGTATCTTTGAAGTTCGAAACTGAAGCCCCTGCTGAATAATCACCCCTGACCCCGTGTTCAGGGCCATACAGAGCTATCAGCTTAATCTCTCCTGAATGGAAAAAAATGTCAATGGTCGACTGAAGATTGGGGTCAACCCCGGTTGGATTAGTGATTAATCCCACTCTTTTCCCTTTAATCGGTCCAAAATTGAGTTCCTTAAGAACTTCTAATCCTGTTTTTACTTTTCCTGCCGAGACTGATGTCATGAATAAGATAACTGCCAACATAAACAAGAAATGTTTTCTGATTTTAGATATCATGATCTACATGAATTAATAAAGTTTGAAATTAGTACAAAATGTTTACCTTTAAATCTGCATTAGCATAATTGTAAAAGTAAGAAAAGCATTAAACAGATGAGAAGTATAAGAATCATATTTCCAGCAGTTATTCTCATATTCGTAATGAGTTGTCAGCAGCATGAAAAGTGGTTGCGCACCCTTCCGGAAATAGAAAATGCTTTTCAAGAAGGAAACCTTACTCTGGTCACTCATTCGTCTGATTATTTGTTGGTTAATGGTGTAGCTGATTCATTGAGGGATGCTAAGCTCAGATATATGATTGACATGTCTGACAGAATTAGAGCCGATTTTACTTTGACAGAGCATGAAATTGAAATAAGTCTCAGAAAAGAATTTGGAGAGTATTCTCAAAATGAAAAAACTCTTTGGGAGAAAAATAACTGGCTTGAATTCAGAATTATAGATGGAGAAAAGCACTACTTTAAGCGGGCGGTTCCGAATCTGAAATTAATTCTCGAAAGTAAGCTTTCCAAACAGCAAGATGTTCCGGAGCCCATCGCAGACAAATTTTCATTGTTTTGTCTGGAACATTCCGGAAAAGTGATCGAAGCTGACAAATCTGACGGAAAACCTGTGGTTCCCGTTAAAATGAATGTCTCTTATATACTGACTGTAAATAAAGATGCGGTTCCCGATGGTGAAATTGTCAGGTGCTGGATGCCATGGCCGCGCGAAATTCATAAGCGTCAAAGAGATGTTACTCTTCTAAAAACTATTCCTGACAGCCATTTTATTGCCCCTGATTCTGTTGAACAACGTTCAATTTATCTTGAACAGAAGGCTTCAAAAGGGAAACCAGTTGTGTTTGAACTTCAGTTTGAGTATTTATCAATGGCACAGTATTTTGATCTGAGAAAAATGACGGTGCTACCTTATGACACAACTTCTGTAATTTTTAAAAAATATACAGCTGAACAATATCCGCAAATATTGTTTTCCAATAAGATTAAACATTTATCTGACAGCATTGTGAAAGGAGTCCTGAGTCCTGTGGAAAAAGTAAGAATACTTTATTACTGGATCAACGATCACATAATTTGGACAGGTGCGCTTGAATATTCCATAATGCCAGACATCCCCGGGTATGTATTGGCGAATCGGCGGGGCGATTGCGGTATGCAGACACTATTGTTTATGACAATGGCCAGAAATCTGGGAATACCCGTGAAATGGCAAAGTGGCTGGATGATGCATCCTGGTGAAGTAAACCTGCATGACTGGTGCGAGGTTTTTTATGGGGGAGTAGGCTGGGTTCCGCTCGATATGTCATTTAATCTGCAAAAATCCGGCAATTTGCGCGAAAGGGAGTTTTATATCAGTGGTATAGATGCCTACCGGTTGATTATTAACGATGCAATTGCAGGCCGGCTAGTTCCCTATAAGAAGTTCTTCAGAAGCGAACCTTATGATTTTCAAAGGGGTGAAGTGGAATGGAGTGGAGGTAACCTCTATTTTAATAAATGGGATTATAAAATGGAAGTCGTGTATGGGGCCCCATAACGGATTGAGTCTGATGTTTTTTCAGCTGCTTGCAGCTTGCAACTGGCAGTTGGCGGCTGGCATACACGCTGCTTGCTGACAAGAGTACTAAAATATTGAAAACCAATCAAGTAAACATATTGTCTGTTATAAAATATATTTGAAAATTTACTCAGAATTCGAATTAATATTACATTTGCAATTACAAATATGCGATACAAGATACAAAATCATCCTTATGAAACTGATAATCTCTATTGCGGTTGTTTTTATTGCACTTTTCACTTGTTGCCGTTCACGGTCAGTTGAACTTTTACAAGGTGAGATCAATGAAATTACAAAGCGGTGGATGCCCGATAAGCGGGTTGGAATCTGTAATTTCACCTTACTGAAAAGGGGAGGGGAGAAGATGATTCTGGAAGGGGAATCATTGATTCCGGAAGCCAGGAATGAGGTATTGGCTTTGTTAAGCAGTAAAGGGGTCTCAGTGATTGACAGTTCTGTAATACTTCCGGATACTGTTCAAAATGAAAAATACTGGGGAATAATTGACTTAAGTGTCGCTAATCTCAGAGGTAAACCCGCTCATTCGTCTGAATTGGTTTCACAGGCAATAATGGGTACGCCGGTGCGTGTTTTGAAGGAAGAAGGCGGATGGATTTTAATCCAGACTCCTGATAAATATATCGGATGGACAAATGGATCATCAGTGCAGCGGATGAGCCGTCATGAAATAAAAAACTGGGAAAATAGCGATCGGATAATTTTTAATGACACCTACGGAATTGTGTACGGAGATATTAAGCTGACAAGGGTAATTAGTGATTTGGTTGCCGGTGCTATAATTAATAAGAAATCTGAAATTGGAGATGTATCAGAAGTGATTCTTCCTGATGGAAGAAATGGTTACGTTTCAAATCAAAACTGGATAAGCTTTAAACAATGGAAAGATACGGTTTCATTGATTAGTGATAATATGATCGCCATAGGGAAACGATTTTTAGGATTTCCTTATTTGTGGGGAGGAACTTCTTCTAAGGCGATGGATTGCAGCGGATTTGTAAAAACGGTGTGTTTTCTCAATGGCATTATCACAGAACGGGATGCTTCACAGCAATTCAGGCATGGTAAGGAGATAGATGTTACTTCCGGTTTGGATAAACTACAGAAAGGTGATTTGCTATTTTTCGGGTCAAAACAGCCTTTCCGTGTCACCCATGTAGGAATATATATTGGTGACAGCGAGGTAATCAATTCTGCAGGGAGTGTAAGGATCGTCAGTCTTGACAGGAACAGGGCCAACTTCAGCGACAATCTTAGTTCTTCTTTACTTGGCGCAAAAAGAATAATAGGTTTCACCCCCGAACAAGGTTACTTACCTGTGAAGTTGCATAATTGGTATTGAAATATTCTGGCTACTGGCAACCAGCGGCTGGCTTCTCGCAACTGGCTTCTGGCATTCTGGTTTCATTCTTATACCTTATGCCAAAGCAGCACAAATAGATACAACTAAATATTTTTCAAATGAGCAACAGACGTAATTTTTTAAAGTCAGGTGGGCTTGCAACAGGTTCTTTAATATTACCGAAATTCTTGTCAGCCACAGAAAAGAATGTAGCCATCAATAAAAGATCAGTCAAACCTGTTTCCATGAAATTGAGGTTCCACCCTTATGATCTGCAGCTGAAACATGTCTTTACAATTGCAAATAACTCCAGAACAACTACTCCTGTGATGCTTACAGAGATAGAATATGATGGTATTACAGGATATGGTGAAGCCAGCATGCCACCTTATCTGGGCGAAAGCCACAAATCAGCATCGGAATTTCTTTCAAAAGTTGACCTTTCATCATTTAAGGATCCCTTTGAATTGGAAGACATTATTCAATATATTGATAGTCTGGCTGTTGGTAACTATGCGGCAAAAGCATCCGTAGATATTGCCCTGCACGATCTTATAGGAAAGATAATTAATCAACCATGGCATAGGCTCTGGGGATTGAATCCGGCGAAAACGCCCAATACAAGTTTTACAATTGGAATAGATACTCCCGAGGTGGTAAAAGATAAAGTTCATGAAGCTGAGGTTTATAAAATCTTAAAAGTCAAGTTGGGGCGCGATAACGACAAAGAGATGATTAAGACAATACGGTCAGTAACCAATAAGCCAATCTGTGTTGATGTCAACCAGGGATGGAAAGACAGGCAGATGGCACTTGATATGATCCATTGGCTCGCAGCCCGACAGGTCGTTTTTGTTGAACAGCCTATGAGCAGGCTTGCAGTCGACGATATTGCATGGCTGACACAAAACAGTCCGATACCGATTATTGCAGATGAAGCTGTTCAAACTGTGAAGGATGTTGTATCCGTTAACAAGATTTATTCGGGGATCAATATCAAATTAATGAAATGCGGTGGTATGCGCAATGCATGGAAAATGGCCAATATGGCTAAGGTTATGGGTATGAAGGTTATGATTGGATGTATGACAGAGACATCGTGTGCCATTTCAGCCGCAGCGCAGTTGTCGCCTATGGCAGACTGGGCTGACCTTGATGGCAACCTGTTGATTAGTAACGATATATATGAAGGCACAAAAGTAATTGACGGAAAAATTACACTATCTGACTTGCCTGGTATCGGAATCCGGAAAATTTCCTGATCCTGGTCTTTTTAAGCACTGTTTTAGCTTTACCGGTACTTCCTTCATAACAATAAAGCCTCAACAATACCAATTAAAATATTTCAAGATTAATCTCCAAAATCCAGTTTTTTAAATTTTGGTACCAAAAGATGCATTATTGTCCATGCTATAATATATGCAACAGCACAAACCATAAACATAATTCCGTAGCCAATTCTGATATCTCCGGCAGCTTTATAATGGTCGAATAACATTCCGGCAGCTTTTGCAATCATAATTCCGCCAAAGGCACCTGCCATACCACCAATTCCTGTTACAGATGCAATGGCTCTTTTGGGAAACATATCTGAAACAGTGGTGAAGATATTTGCTGACCATGCCTGATGTGCAGATGCTGCTATACCTATTATAATAACCGCATACCACATATTGAAACCACCCAGATATTGGGCAGAAAGCACCAGAAGAGGGAATAAAGCATAAATAAACATAGCCTTTTTTCGTGCCTTATTGGCATCCATACCATTTTCAATAAAATATTTTGGCAGCCAGCCTCCCAGCACACTTCCAAAAGTTGTCATTATATAGACAACTGCAATAGGAAAACTAACCTCTGTACCTTTGAGTCCATATTGCTCCTTTAAAAAGGCAGGTAACCAGAACAGGAAGAACCACCAGATTGGGTCAGTAAGTAGTTTCCCGAGAAAAAAGGCCCATGTTTGCCTGTATGTCAGTAACTTAAACCAGCTTATTTTTGCGAGATCCTTTCCATCCTGAGGAATAGCTTCATCTTTATCACTTAAAATAAATTCGTACTCTGATTTACTTAATTTACCGTTGGCCAATTTATTTTCAGGAGTATCATATACAATCCACCAAAAAAACAACCAGATTAATCCGATTGCCCCTGTTACAATAAATGCTGTTTGCCAGCCCCAGTTTATTGCCATCCATGGTACAACCAGAGGAGCTACAATAGCGCCGACATTTGTTCCGGAGTTGTAAATACCCGTTGCCAATGCTCTTTCTTTCTTAGGAAACCATTCGGCAATTGTTTTATTTGCAGCCGGAAAGTTTCCTGCTTCAGGTACACCTAAGGCAGCCCTTGCAATTCCAAAACCAAGCGGCCCTTTCGCAAATGCATGGCCTATTGCGGCAAGACTCCAACCAAACAATGATAAAGCATAACCTAACTTTGTTCCAAACCTGTCAATTATTCCGCCAACCAATAACATACCTGAAGCGTAGGCAATCTGGAAACAAATAACAATATTGGCATAAACCGATTCATAACGCATCGGATCGCCACCAAAAAGACCAGCACTTTCCAAATAAGGTTTAAGCAAACTTATAACCTGACGGTCAAGGTAATTTATAGTGGTTGCAAAAAATACAAGAGCACAAATAGTCCATCTGTATTTTCCGATTGTCTGATTAATCTGGTTCATATATTTCTTTTATAGGTTTGAGAATTAAAGGTTTAGATTCTAAGTTTTTGAATTATGGCCAGTACCTGAATACATTTTTCAGTAATTGGCTGATAATTTCCAGATTCGATAATATCTTTCGGAAACAATTGAGATCCCATACCAACACAATGAACTCCCGCTTTAAACCATCCTTTCAGATTGGCTTCATCGGGTGAAACGCCCCCGGTTGGCATGATACTTGCCCAGGGCATCGGTCCTTTGACTCCTGAAACGAAATCAGGACCACCGACTGATGACCCGGGGAAGATTTTCACTACCTCTGCCCCCAGTTCATGCGCCCTGTTGATCTCGGTAACAGAACCGCAACCCGGAATCCATGCGATTTTCCTGCGGTTACATACTTTGGACATATCCTCATCGATCAGCGGAGAAACTATGAAATTTGTTCCAAGCTGAATATATAATGAAGCTGTTCCCTGATCAATTACAGAACCTACACCCATTATCATTTCCGGACAAGTTTTGATGGCCCATTTGTTGATCTGATCAAATACTTCATGTGCAAAATCACCCCTGTTGGTAAACTCAAAAACCCTTATACCACCATCATAACAGGCTTTTACTATTTTTTTGCAAACTTCGGAATCTTTGTGATAAAATACCGGTATTATTCCGGTTTCCTTCATCTTTAATACTACCTCAATTCTGGTATACTGTGCCATATAAGTTAAATGTAAGAGGCTGTTTCAAAAGTATTTTTTTTACTTTTGATTCAACCTCAGGTTAAAAAAATGAGAAATTATCTTGCTACACGACCGGAAGCATCGCCACCCATCAATTTAACGACCTCGTCAACGGTAACCAAGTTGTAATCTCCGTAGATAGTGTGTTTCAGACATGAGGCGGCAACAGCGAAATCCAATGCTTTCTGATCGTTACCTGGCCAGGTGATAAAACCATAAATCAAGCCTCCCATAAAGGAATCGCCTCCACCAACACGATCAACGATGTGAGTTATCTGGTATATTGGAGCATTTATAAGTTGGTGCCCATCCCAAAGTACCCCGGTCCATGTATTGTGGTTGGCGCTCAAAGATCCCCGCAATGTGGTAATCACCTTCTTAACTCTTGGGAATCTGTCCATTATCTGCCTTGAAACTGACTCGTACGCTTCTGATGAGATGTGACCAGATGAAACAATAACTCCTTCAGGCTTAATTCCCAGAACCATTTCCGAATCTTCCTCATTTCCAAGAACTATATCACATCCTCCAACAAGCACAGACATAACTTCACTTGCACTTTTTCCATATTTCCAAAGTTTATTTCGATAATTCAGATCGCAGGAGACAGTTAATCCCAATTCATTCGCTTTTTTAATACCCTCAGTCAAAACATCAGCGGCACCCTGTGATATAGCTGGTGTTATCCCTGTCCAGTGAAACCAGCCGGCACCTTCAAATACATGGTCCCAGTTAACCATTCCTGGTTTAATATCACAAATTGCTGAATGGTCACGATCATAGATTACTTTTGAACCACGGCTTACCGCCCCGCTCTCGAGAAAGTAAATACCCAAACGCTCACCACCCCAAATGATATTATCGACACCGACACCATATTTGCGTAAATCCATCCGGCAAGCTTCGCCAAGATCATTTTTTGGTAAACGGGTTACAAAATCAACCGTAAGTCCATAATTGACAAGTGATATAGCTACATTTGCCTCACCACCCCCAAAAGTTGCAGTGAATTCTTTTGCCTGGCTGACCCTTAGGTAACCGGGAGTAGCGAGACGCAACATGATCTCCCCGAATGTTACAACCTTTTTGTTCATAATAAAACAATTAATATACTGGTTTTTAAATAGATTAATTATAAATATTTTTAATGCAACCGATTGCAATATCGGAATATTTCTCCATTTCACAAATCTAATTAACTAAATATCAAACCGGAAATATTTTGCAGCATTATTGTAAGAAATATCTCTTACAATTTGTCCTAAAAAATCAATGTCTGAGGGAATCTCACCATTTTCTACATCAGTGCCTAAAAGATTACACAGGATACGCCTGAAATATTCATGCCGTGAATATGACAGAAAACTTCTCGAATCCGTAAGCATCCCGACAAAACGGCTGAGTAAGCCTAGATTAGATAAAGTGTTCATTTGATTTATCATGCCATCCTTCTGGTCGAGGAACCACCATCCCGAACCCCATTGGATTTTCCCAGGTTCCGATCCGTCCTGGAAATTACCAATCATAGTAGCCATCACCTCATTGTCTCGCGGATTAAGATTATAAAGAATTGTACGGGCAAGCTTCCCGTCATAATCGAGCCGGTCCAGAAACCTGGACAAAGAGCTGGCGGCAGAATAATCGCCAATTGAATCGAACCCTTTATCGGCTCCAACTGATTTAAACATTCGTGAGTTATTGTTCCTCATTGCTCCAAGATGGAATTGTTGTGTCCAGTTATGCCGGTGGTCAAGAAGTGCCAATTCATAAAGCATAGCTGATTTAAACTTTACCAGATTTTCTGCCTGGGGTACCTGCCCGTCTCTTACCTGATTAAAGATTGTTTTTATTTCAGACAAAGTGTACGCTGCAGAGTATATTGTTTCCAATCCGTGATCAGACAGCCTGCAGCCATTTTCGTGAAAATATAAATGCCTTTTGACAATAGCTTCCATAAAGGTATCGAAGGAACCAATAGAAATGCCGGATGCAGCTTCCAGCAGGTAAATATATTCATTAAAGACTTTTGGATCTTCAATTGCCATTGCCTTGTCCGGACGCCAGGCAGGAATTACCTTCACCGCAAAACCGCTATCTTTTATCTTACGATGATATTCAAGCGTATCTACAGGATCATCTGTAGTGCAAATCACTTTGACATTGGCTTTAAGTATGATTCCCCGACATGAAAATTCATCAGTGTGTAACAGGGCATTACATGTATCCCAAATTTGAAGTGCAGAAGATGGATTTAATTGCCGATCTATCCCAAATGGGTGATTCAATTCCAGGTGGGTCCAATGATAAAGTGGATTTCGAATAGTAAAGGGAGCTGTTTCAGCCCATTTTTGAAATTTCTCCCAGTCGGTCGCATTCCCTGTACAAAATTTTTCGTCAACGCCATTTGTACGCATTGCCCTCCATTTGTAATGATCGCCATGTAACCAAATCTCGGTAAGATTATTAAATTTACGATTTTCGGCAATTTCCCTTGGAGAGATATGGCAATGATAATCAAGTATGGGCATTGTAGCTGCGTAATCATGGTATAATCGTCGTGCAGTATCTGATTGAAGAAGAAAATCTTCATCCATGAATGGTTTCATAATCAGTTTGTTTTATGAGTGAAATAACATATTCCGGTTATATTTCAAACAGTCTTCTCAGATGGCGGTCGAAAAGGTTCTCTTCAACACAGCTCCCAATGATTTCATGGTGTTTTTCAAGCAATCCTGTAAATTCAATACCACTTTCTGCTGCAATTTTATAACCGACATGTATTAATTGTCTCAAATTGGGGTTGTAGTCCGGATGACCGGGGATATGGCGGAGCGAATTTGCAAATTTTTCGCTTCCCCATTTATCAACCTCAATCGCCAGTGGTAATTTATCCTGCTTAATATCAATAACATCCGCATACGGCGCACACAATTCACCCTGCCGGTCCAAGGCGGTTTTATAGATGTGCTTCGCCATTTCGAGTGCCTCTCCACCGGCAAGTGCCAATCCGGTTACCTCTTCAAGCCAGGTCGTCCCGGCAGTTTTAACATGAATCCCTTTATCATATTTTTTAATAATACGGGCAATTTCCGGATAAATTGAAAACTTGTCAGAACCCGAATGTACGCTTAACTTAAGGTTTTCAGGTAAACCAAATTCCCTGACAGCATAATCAATTACCAGGATATCTTCCTCAAATTCACGCGAAAAATGTTCTATACTACCCTCATAATCAACTCCTTTATTGAAACGGCCAGTAAATTTTGGAGCTATAGTCTGAACTGGTATCCCCTGCTCTGCAATCATTTTCAAAATGAAAAACATCTCAACGGGAGTCTGGGGAGATTCAACCTCATCCATGGAAACCTCGGTCACAAACTGGTAAGCTCCCTTTTGATCCTTAATGAAATTGTAAATCTTTCCTGCTTCGGCAATTGCAGCCAGGAATTTATTTGCAATTGTAATAATCAACCGATCAGATACTTCAATAGGATGAATTATGCCAGGAATATTCAATACCCCGGAATATTTCTTGCATGAGTTCACAAAATCAGATATTCGCTCAACTTCTGATGCTGATCCGATTTTGTTTGCAACATCCAGGGTAAAAAAATCTGATGCAATTAAGAATCCTTGAACATTGGATAAATTAATATGGTCAGCATCAACGAAATAGTCACCTGCGTACGATAAAGCACTAACTGCAGCATCAGCTTCAACCCTTGTATCACCAGGTTTTGAATGAATGTAGGAATGTTCGCGGTTCGATTTATTCCATACCGGAACAATATCTATACCAGCTGCGAGTGCTTTAATAATGGCCCTGAGCTGAGCCTCACCCTGATGCCCGAAGCGGTCACCAATACCAAAACTGTATTTTCCAATTTTCATCATGTAATTATTAAAATATAAGATATTTATATCGATTATAATCTTACATATCCACTCCGGGATATTATTCAGATTATATTTCCGTGTTCGTTCACGAAGATAAATTCTTTTTATTGAAGCCGCAATAAAACATTGAACTAATTTGTCTTTTATGTTTTTAAACATTTTTTTCCGTGTTCGTACACGAAATTAGAAAAAATCGTATTAGCTTTGTTCACCAACTTAGTAAATTGTAAAGGTACGTTAATGGCAAAGAACATCAGAATAATGGATATTGCGGCGAAAGCTGGTGTTTCTATTGGTACAGTTGATCGGGTACTCCACTCTCGTGGTGAAGTATCGGATGAAACGAGGGATAAGATTCTTGAAATAGTCAGGGATTTTGATTACCACCCGAATATTCTGGCAAGTTCACTCGCATCAAAAAAAATCATCACATTTGCTTCACTCACACCTTATGCAGACGATAAAAATGCTTTTTGGTCGAAACCAAAAGAGGGGATAGAAAAAGCAATCGGCCAACTTAAGCATTATGGAATCAGACTTCAGCCATACTTTTTCAGGATGGAAGATCCTGAAACTTTCACGCAGGAATCCGGCAAGATACTCGAATTGTCGCCCGATGGTATATTATTGGCTCCGTGGGCCAAACGCGAGTCATTGTTATTCACGAAGGAACTGGATCAAAGATCTATTCCCTATGTTTTCATCGATTCTAATCTGAAGGAGGCTAATCCGATTAGTTTTATTGTACAAAATTCGGTACAAAGCGGTTTTCTTGCTGCCAAGCTGATCGACTATGGTATTACCGTCAATAGTAATATTCTCATGATCCATATAACTAATGACCTTCAAAATACAAACCACTTGCTGCAGAGGGAGAAAGGATTTTTGGAATATTTCGAAACAGTGAAAAGCAGATTGCACAATATCATAAAAATTGAAGTTCCTTCTGACGAGAGAGAGATTTACAAAAAACTCATTTCACTTATCACGGAAGTAAAATCAATAGACGCCGTATTTGTTACAAATTCGAAAGTATACGAGGTGGCGGGATTTTTTGATCAATTTAGTGATAGGCCCAAAATTATTGGGTATGACTTAATTCCTAAAAATATTGATTTGCTGATTCAAAGCAAAATAGACTTTCTGATTAATCAGAAGCCGGAATCTCAGGGTTATGTTGCCACAAATCTTCTGTTTGACCTGATTGTGAGAAAAGAAAAGGTGAAGAGTATAAATTACACTTCTATCGACATTATTACAAAGGAAAATATTGAGTATTATGCTTTAATATGAACTATAGTAAATTAAAAATTAAGTTAAATAATAATTATTTTGAATGATGAAGAAAATATCATTTGACGACCTGCGTGGTAAAGTATGCGTAATCACCGGCGGGGCCGGAGTGATTGGTATTTCAATTATCAGGGCACTTGCTTCGGTAGGTACCAAAGTTGCTATTGTTGACATTAATGAAACACTTGCCAAAGAGGTCGCGTCTGAACTTGCAAAGGAATTTAATGTTGAAATCATTGGAATTAAAGCCGATGTACTCGATAAAGAATCGCTTGAACTGGCGAAAGTTGAGATTAACGAGAAACTTGGATCTATTGACTTACTGATCAACGGAGCGGGGGGAAATTCACCACAGGCAACAACTCAGGCCGAACAGATCGAAGAATCGGATTTGGAAAACCTTGAGAAGACCTTTTACGGGCTCCGGATGGAAGGGTTCGATAAGGTGTTTGCCTTGAATTTCAAAGGAACTGTTTTACCCAGTATGGTGTTCACCAGGGATATGCTTGAAAAAAAATCAGGTGCTGTGTTGAATATTTCGTCCATGAACTCGTACCACCCTTTGACGAAAATTCCGGCCTACTCTGCCGCCAAAGCCTCTGTTAACAACTTTACAGAATGGCTGGCTGTTCATCTTGCGAAGGTAGGAATCAGGGTCAATGCGGTGGCACCTGGTTTTTTTATCACTAATCAAAACCGCTTTCTGGTCCTTGATGAGAAAACCGGAAATTATTCGGCCCGCGGAAATAAAATTGTTACCAACACTCCAATGGGGAAATTCGGGGATCCTGATGATCTTCAGGGTGCTGTTTTATACCTGCTTTCCGATCTATCATCATTTGTGACAGGTATCGTGCTTCCGGTTGACGGCGGGTTCAATGCATATAGCGGTGTGTAGGGGTTTTAAATTTAAACGGGGGTTTTAAATTTAAAACCCCCTACACACCTTTACCTTTGTACATATCATTCAACATCAAAAATATACATCAATGAGCCTTCAATTAAAAAGAGATTTTACCTGGTCATTACTCGTTCCAACGAGTATGGGAGTCCGGATCACTCCTGTAAACGGACAACCAGTTCATAGCAGCGACATGTTTCAGATGTTCGTTACAAGTGCTGAAACAAATGTTGCCAGTATTTCGTCATATCTTGGACTTCCGGTGAAAGTCCTGACTACATTTGTGAAAGACAGTCCGATTGCAATGGCTATAAAAAATAATCTTAAAAGCCGTAATATGGTGTTCGAAGGGCCGGAAATAGCTCAGGGCGATCCATGGGGTTATCGTCACCAGTTTAATATTGCCGATAGCGGTTTCGGAACACGTGGCCCACGGGTCCAGAATGATCGCGCAGGGGAGGTAGGAAGGACCTTAAATGTAAAAGATTTTAATCTGGACCGGATCTTTGGAAAAGAGGGGGTACAAATCGTCCACTTATCCGGACTAATCTGTGCCTTATCGCCTGAAACCAGTAATTTTTGTCTGGAACTGGCCAGACATGCAAAAAAATACGATGCCAGGATTTCATTTGATCTTAATTACCGTGCCTCGTTTTGGAAAGGACGGGAAAATGAGTTACGTAAGACATTCACCGAAATAGCATCACTCTCAGATATTCTAATTGGCAACGAAGAAGATTTCCAGCTTTGTCTCGGTATTGAAGGACCTGAGGCTGGAGGTAAAGGCATTGGTTCAGAGATAGATGGATTTAAAGGAATGATAGGCAGGGTAAAAGCTGCATTCCCAAATGCATCAGTTTTTGCAACGACTTTAAGGCAGGTAATTAGTTCAAACGAACATTTATGGGGTGCAATTATGCTGGAAGGAAATAATTGGCAGGTCATTGAACCCCGGAAAATTACAGTCCTTGATCGAATTGGAGGAGGCGATGGGTTTGTGGGTGGTTTACTGTATGGAATCCTGAAAGGGTGGACATCTGAAAAATGGCCACAATTTGGCTGGGCGACAGGTGCGCTGGCAACTACTTTCCTGACTGATTATGCTCAACCTGCTGATGAAGAGATGGTCTGGAGTATATGGAAGGGAAATGCAAGAGTAAAAAGATAAAGCTTTAAATTAGATATATGATTTATTTTCAATTTGGATCACCATCTTCTTCACTGTCACACGATGATTTGAGAGAAGGATTATACACAGCTTTGACCCTGCTGGGGAAAAAGAGAAAAATACTTGCTATTCCGCCCGATTTTACCCGTTTCCCATCGCGTGCCGGTGAGTTAACACGCTATGCATGGAACTTCTACGGAAATAAACTTACCGATATTTTGCCGGCATTGGGAACGCACTCTCCAATGACAGACAATCAAATCGTAGAGATGTTCGGAGATGTCCCCAAAGAGTTGTTCCGTGTTCATGACTGGAGAAATGATGTGGTTACCTTGGGAGAGGTCCCTGCTGAATACGTTCGTGAAGCAACGGGGAATGCAGTTGACTTCGCCTGGCCTGTACAAGTGAATAAACTTCTTGTGGAGGGTGGTTTTGACCTGATACTGTCTATCGGACAGGTAGTTCCACATGAAGTTGTAGGAATGGCTAATCATAATAAAAATGTCTTTGTCGGAACCGGTGGGGCAGAAGGGATCAATAAAAGTCATTTTATAGGTGCAGCATTCGGAATGGAGAAGATGATGGGTCGTCCAAAAACACCTGTTCGCAGGATTTTCGATTATGCCAGCCATAACTTTGCAAAACACCTTCCAATTCTTTACATCCTTACTGTTGTCGGAATGGACAGTGAAGATGGAACACTTAAAGTTCGGGGACTTTATATTGGCGACGACAAGGAAGTATTTAAGGCAGCTTCTGCTCTCTCGCTTAAAGTAAATTTTACCATGCTTGACCGTCCGATGAAAAAAGTTGTCGTGTATCTTGATCCGGCAGAATTCAAATCAACATGGCTTGGGAATAAATCAGTTTACCGTACCCGGATGGCTATTGCCGATGGAGGTGAACTCATCGTACTTGCACCTGCGCTTACTGAGTTTGGTGAAGATTCGGAAATAGACAGGCTGATTCGTAAATATGGTTATTTTGGCACTCCTCAAACTCTGAAGGCAGTTCGTGAAAATGAAGATCTTCAGAATAACCTTAGCGCCGCTGCTCACCTTATTCACGGGTCTTCGGAAGATCGCTTTTCAATAACATATTGTCCCGGAGATGGCAAGGGAAACCTTACCCGCCAGGAGATTGAAAGTGTTGGATTTAAATATGCCAATCTCAAAAATATGACAGCTTTTTATGACCCGGCCAGACTAAAAGATGGTTGGAACAAATCACCTGAAGGAGAAGAATTTTATTATATCTCAAATCCGGCTATTGGGCTGTGGGCCGTTCCTGAACGATTCAAAGACTAATCACCGATGATAATTGATGAGGTAAAGTGGGGATTGATCGGATGCGGTGACGTCACCGAGGTAAAGAGTGGCCCACCACTTCAAAATACTGCCCACTCTAGTCTGGTAGCTGTTATGCGCCGTAATTTAGCACTCGCGCAGGATTACGCTAACCGACATCAGGTTCCCCGGTGGTATGGTAGTGCAGACGAGCTGATTCAGGATAATGAAGTTAATGCAGTCTATGTTGCCACACCTCCAAATGCTCATCTCGAGTATGTTGTAAAAGCGATGAGAGCAGGTAAACCTGTTTACGTTGAAAAGCCGATGGGCCGGACTTACGCCGAGTGCCAGGAAATGCTTAATGTATCAGAAGAAACCGGAATCCCTTTATTTGTGGCATATTACAGACGTGCGTTACCTGGGTTTCTGAAAGTGAAAGAATTAGTTGAATCGGCTGCCCGGACAAACCGGGTTCTCGACGAGATGGTTAAGGGTTATTATAAAAAGATCATATAACGATAGTAAAAGACTTGTATGAAGATTATTATCGACGATAAAATTCCATACATCAAAGGGGTCTTTGAACCTTTTGCCGAAGTGGTCTATCTCCCCGGAAATAAGACGACGCCAGAGATAGTTAAAGATGCCGATGCAATTATTACCCGTACCCGTACAATATGTAATGAAAAGTTATTATCTGGTTCAAAAGTGAAATTCATCGCCACGGCTACAATTGGTTACGATCATATCGATACTGAATATTGTGAAAAGTCAGGTATTGGTTGGACCAATGCCCCTGGTTGCAATTCAGGGTCTGTTATGCAGTATATCGCTTCTGCCCTGACAGCACTTGCCGAAAAGAAAAATTTGACCCTCAAAGGGAAAACAATCGGAATAGTTGGTGTTGGAAATGTTGGATCCAAAGTGGCCCGCCTTTGCGAAATATTTGGAATGAAAGTTCTTCTGAATGATCCGCCTCGCGCCAGAAATGAAGGTGCAAAGGGATTCGTTGAAATTGATGAAGTTCTCGAAACTGCCGATATCATCACTTTACATGTCCCTCTGAATATTGAAGGGATAGACAAAACATACCATTTTGCCGGTAACTCTTTTTTTGCACGTGCCAGAAAACACCCCATTATTATCAACTCCTGCCGGGGTGAAGTAACAGATACACATTCATTAAAATCAGCACTTAAATCGGAAATAATTTCAGGAGCAGTGATCGATTGCTGGGAAAATGAGCCGGAGCCCGACCGTGAACTACTTGATCTTGTTGATTTTGGGACTCCCCATATTGCAGGCTATTCAAAAGATGGGAAAGCAAATGGAACAAGCATGAGTGTCAGGGCTGTTAGTAAGTTCTTCGGTTTGGGGATAAATGCATGGAGCTGTTCCTGCATAGAACCACCGGTTTTGGCCGAGATTTATATTGACGGAACAGGAAAAACAACTCAGCAGGTCCTGGCTGAAGCAATTTTTGCCACTTACGACATCAGGGAAGATGACAAACGACTTAGGTTATCTGTAGAAACATTTGAAAAGCAGCGAGGTGACTACCCTGTAAGAAGGGAATTTCCTGTCTATAATATTTATTGCAAAATCAATGATATAAAAACAATCCATAAACTCAAACAATTGGGATTCAGACTTTAAACATTAACAATCAGAAACAATAGAAACAATTAGAAACAATAGAAACAATTAGAAAAACATGAAAAAAGCAGACATTGGGCTCATTGGCCTGGCAGTGATGGGGGAAAACCTTGTGCTGAATATGGAGAGCAAGGGATTCACAGTTGCAGTTTACAATCGTACAACCGACAAAGTTGATAAATTTATTTCAGGACGGGGTTCCGGTAAGAAATTCATCGGATGCCACTCTATCGCAGAGCTTTGTGCCAATCTTGAACGCCCGCGCAAAGTTATGATGCTGGTAAAGGCAGGTTCTCCGGTTGATGATTTCATTGAACAGATTATTCCGCACCTTGAATCGGGTGATATCATTATAGATGGCGGAAACTCTCATTTCCCCGATACCATACGCCGCACCAAATACGTGGAAAGCAAAGGGTTACTGTATATCGGAACTGGTGTTTCTGGAGGAGAGGAGGGTGCTCTGCTCGGTCCGTCTATGATGCCTGGGGGATCTCCCGCAGCCTGGCCGGCAGTTAAAGAAATTTTCCAGGCTGTAGCAGCCAAAGTCGGTAACGAACCGTGCTGCGATTGGGTAGGCGAGAACGGGGCAGGCCATTTCGTGAAAATGGTCCATAATGGAATAGAATATGGCGATATGCAGATCATCTGCGAGGCCTATCAGATGATGAAAGAACTTTTGGGAATGAATGCCGGTGAAATGCATGATGTATTTTCAGAATGGAACAAAGGTGACCTCGACAGCTATCTTATTGAGATCACCCGTGATATTTTAGGTTTCCGCGATGAGAACGGAGAAGCACTCGTCGAAAAAATTCTCGATACTGCCGGTCAAAAAGGTACCGGAAAATGGACAGGAGTGGCGGCACTGGACCTGGGTATTCCTCTTACATTAATTGGTGAATCGGTATTTGCCCGCTGCCTGTCAGCTCAAAAAGATCTGCGCATGAAGGCCTCCAGATTCCTTAGTGGTCCCGAAAAGCTTTTTAACGGGGATAAAAATCAATTCCTCATTGATTTGAAGGATGCCCTTTTAGGTGCGAAGATTATCTCTTATGCACAGGGTTATGACTTAATGGGAGAAGCTGCCAAGGAGTACAAATGGAATCTTAATAACGGCGGTATTGCACTGATGTGGCGTGGTGGCTGTATAATCCGGTCGGTGTTTCTTGGTAAAATAAAAGAGGCTTTCGACAAAAATCCTCAGCTTGAGCACCTTCTGCTTGATGAGTATTTTAAAACTACAATAGAGAAGGCACAGACCGGCTGGCGCAGGGTTGTATCCACAGCAATAACCAACGGTGTTCCTGCGCCTTGTCTGGCCACTGCTTTAACTTATTTCGATGGATTCCGGAGCGAAAGATTACCTGCCAACCTGCTTCAGGCTCAGCGTGACTATTTTGGTGCCCATACCTACGAAAGAATTGATAAACCACGAGGTGAGTTCTTTCATACCAACTGGACCGGTCGTGGAGGTGACACCGCTTCCTCAACATATACTGTTTAATAATTCGTTACAATAATTTAACTAAATCATTTTATTTATATGAAGAAGCCATTTATTGTGTTAATATTCATTGGAATCAGCACTTCCTTTGCTCAATGGAAGCCCGCAGGTGACAAAATAAAAACATCCTGGGCTGAAAAAATTAATGTGACAAACGTCTTATCTGAATATCCACGTCCTTTGATGGAACGCCCCGAATGGCAAAACCTGAACGGACTGTGGGAATATGCAATTCGTACAACCGGAACGGCGGAGCCAGCAAAATTTGACGGATCAATTCTTGTGCCGTTTGCTGTTGAATCGAGCCTTTCCGGCGTTCAAAAAACAGTCGGACAGGAGAATGAATTGTGGTACAAACGGTCGTTTACAATTTCGCCCAAATGGAAGAATAAAAAAGTACTCCTCCATTTTGGCGGTGTTGATTGGAAATCTGATATATGGTTGAATGATATTAAAATCGGAACACACAAAGGCGGTTATTCACCTTTCAATATTAATATCACCCACTTCCTGAATAAAACAGGTGAGCAAAAACTGATTGTACGCGTCTGGGATCCGACAGAAGCCGGATTTCAGCCACGTGGCAAACAGACGAGTCAGCCAAAGGGAATCTGGTACACAGCTGTCACCGGGATTTGGCAAACTGTCTGGTTAGAAGCCGTACCAGACAAGTATATTACTAACATAAAATCGGTTCCGGACATCGACAAAGATCTTATTAACATCCGGATAGAGACCGAGGGAACCACTAAAGCAGAATATTTTGAAGCAAAGATTCTTGAGGGGTCCCGGGTGATAGCCTCAGGCAAGGCATCAGCTTCGGAAGCTGTAGATATTTCAGTTCCGGATCCTGAATTGTGGAGCCCTGATTCACCTTTTCTTTACGATTTGCAAATTAACCTGATTTGTAATGGTGTAGTTGTCGATCAGGTAAAAAGCTACTTTGCCATGCGCAAAATCTCAACTCAGCGTGATGAAAACGGTATCGTACGGCTGCAACTAAATAATAAGGATTACTTCATGCTTGGTCCGCTCGATCAGGGTTGGTGGCCTGATGGGTTGTATACAGCGCCAAGCGATGAAGCACTGAAGTACGACCTTCAGAAAACCAAAGATTTTGGCTTTAATATGATCCGCAAACATGTTAAAGTTGAACCTGCCAGGTGGTATTCACATTGCGACCATTTAGGAATCCTTGTCTGGCAGGATATGCCAAGTGGTGACCGTTCTCCCCAATGGCAGATGCACCAATATTTCACCGGTAACGAGTTTATCCGCAGTGAAGAGTCGGAAACAAATTACCGTAATGAATGGAGGGATATCATCAATTCTCTCTATTCCAACCCATGCATAATATGCTGGGTTCCTTTCAACGAATCATGGGGGCAATTTAAGACCAAAGAAATTGTGGAGTGGACGAAAACTTATGACCCTGGTCGCCTGGTAAACCCTGCAAGCGGCGGAAACCACTTTCCTGTGGGAGATTTGCTCGATTTGCACAATTATCCAAACCCTAAAATGTATTTATATGATGGTCAGCGGCCTACAGTATTAGGAGAATATGGTGGAATTGGTCTGGCGGTCGAAGGCCACCTATGGTCACCCGATAAGAACTGGGGTTATATTCAGTTCAAAGATTCAAAAGCCGTAACTGACGAATACGTGAAATATGGTGAACAACTGCTGAAGATGGTCAGATCGGGTTTTTCAGCAGCGGTTTATACTCAAACTACCGATGTGGAAGGTGAAGTTAACGGGTTGATGACTTATGATAGAATGGTGATCAAAATCGAAGAAAACCGTGTGCATGATATCAATCGAAAGATTTGTAACTCACTGAATAAGTAATTTCAATTTTCATTTAATGAAATATTAACTTGTAATTTGTTTCATATTGTTTTATTAAATGCAATTTTGATAGTTTTCCTGATTGAGAATTACCAAAGTAATTAACCAATTTTCGGAGAAATATCACCAAGTATTACCCCCTCGATGTTGCATTTTTGTATGTTACATTTTTGTATGTTACATTTTTGTTTCATATATTTGTATCAAAATTTAAATGCATGGAAGATACACCTTTTGTATTTGGAAAACTGGCAACTAAAGCTGATTTTACGGATAGGGAAAACGAAGTATCTCAGCTGGCTTCTAACTTCAGGAGATTAGCGAATACTATCATCATTTCGCCTCGCCGATGGGGAAAAACATCTTTGGTAAACCGTGTATCCGACATTTTGGGTAGCCAGGAACCGGATTTGAAGATTTGCCACATCGATTTATTCAATGTCCGGACTGAACAGGACTTTTATATTGCTTTGGCAGAAGAAATTTTAAAGACAACATCCACCAAATGGGAAGAACGGATACAAAACGCCAAAGATTTTTTATCGCGGCTTTTACCCCGTATTTCTTTCTCGCCTGATGCTCAAAGCGAAATATCGTTTGGAATAGGGTTGGATGAACTAAAAAAAAATCCGGATGAGATTCTTAATCTGGCTGAAACTATTGCAATAGAAAGAAAATTAAAAATTATTGTCTGTATTGACGAATTTCAGGGAATTGGTGTTTTCGGGGAACAGCTTGCCTTTCAGAAAAAATTGCGGTCACACTGGCAGAGGCACACCCATGTTTCATATTGCTTGTATGGAAGCAAACGCCACATGTTGCTCAACGTATTTTCCAACCCTTCGATGCCATTCTATAAATTTGGTGATTTGATGTTTCTTGAAAAGATCTTAACCGAAAACTGGGTAGAATTTATTCAGCGCCGATTTTCAGAAACAGGGAAGGAAATAAGGAAAGAGGATGCCACATTAATTGCTAATCTGACCGATAATCATCCTTATTACGTACAACAGTTGGCTCAGCAAGCCTGGTTGAGAACCGAAACTATATGCAACAATACAATTGTAGATAAAGCTTACCAGGGAATATTGAACCAGTTAAGCCTGTTATTCACGAATATAACGGAATCGTTATCAACAATGCAGCTGAACTTTTTGAAAGCAATGCTCTCAGGCGAGAAACAATTTAGTTCCATAAGTGTACTTCAAAAATATAGATTAGGCACGTCAGGTAATATTTTACGGCTTAAGCAATCACTTCTAACTCGCGAAATAATTGATATTAATGCCGATCGTATTGATTTGCAGGATCCTTTTTATAAGTACTGGCTAAGTAAAAAATATTTCAGGATGTAAGCTTCAGGATAAATCTGGTCACTAATATCCAAAACGATAACCAATACCTGATTCGGTGTTCAGCAATTTGGGCTTTGACGGTTCGTCTTCAACTTTTTTGCGCAGTTGGGCGATGAAAACCCTAAGGTACTGGGTCTGATCGATATATCCCATACCCCAAACCTCTTTCAATATGTACTGATGGGTTAAAACCCGCCCTTCGTTTTTGGCGAGAAGAGCTAAAAGTAAAAACTCAGTCGAAGTCAGTTTGATGATTTCATTATTTTTACGTGCAGTATGATTAGCTAAATCTATAACCAATGAACCAAATTTAAGAATGGGATCATCGTGATTTCCCTGACCCTGCCGGATGGCTACCCGTATACGCGCCAGCAATTCACCGGTACGAAAAGGTTTGGTAAGGTAATCATTTGCTCCGTTATCAAGAGCTTTAATGATATCCTCTTCTGAATTGCGTACAGAAAGTATCAGGATAGGCTTTTCAAACCATTCACGAAGTTTCTTTAAAATCTCGAAACCATCTGCATCCGGAAGGCCTAAGTCAAGGATAATCAAAGCTGGTTTTCGTGTAGCAGCCAATATGAGTCCCTCTTTACCGTTTGACGCTTCGGATATCTTATACCCGCTTGCTGAAAGAGTTATCTCCAGCAAACGACGTATTTGGACTTCGTCATCAATAATTAATATATTTTCGTGCATAGATAATTACTTTCAGCAAAATAATACATAAAAAGAGTTAACCTTTACTTCACAATAGTGATACTTTGAAATATTTATTATTCTTAAATTGCTTCTAGCTGTTTTAAGATTTTAGCAGGAATTTTAATTGTAAAGATTGCTCCTCCATTCTGACGGTTTTCAGCAATAACTGTGCCTTGATGAGCCTCAACAAAACCTTTTACTATTGATAATCCTAATCCTGTGCCACCGGTTTTGGCATTTTTACCACGATAAAACTTATTAAACACCATTCCCAAATCATCCGGAGGGAATCCGTTTCCCCTATCCATAACCTGAATTGTGAAATTTCCATTGTCGTAAAAAATCTTGAGCCTGATTGTTGTCCCCGCCGGAATATTTTGCGTGGCATTTAAGACCAGATTATGCAGAACCTGTTCGATAAGTCCAAAATCAATCATCACCAAAGGCATATCAGGGGGAATGACTATTGATAACCTGAATGGCCCCAATTCCTGATGAAGATTATTAATTACACTGTTAGCCAGATCATGTGCATCACACCAGTCTGGGCGCGGAGTTATCCGGCCCGATTCAAGTCGTGACATATTAAGAAGGTTTTCGATCAATTGGTTTAACCTAAGGGAAGCGGTATTTATTTCTGAATACAATTTCATTTTTGTCTCATCAGGATAACTCTGGGATAAAAGGGTATCAGAAGCTCCGATTATTGTTGCAACAGGAATGCGTAACTCATGCGAAATGGAATTGAACAGGGTTTTGTACAGTTTATCTGATTCGTTCAATATATATGCTTTTTTGGCAGCATTACGTAAAAACTCACGCTCGTATTTACTGGATATTTGGGAAAGAAATGCTTCCCAGAATTGCTCTTCACCCTGAGTAAAAATATTACTAAGTTCTACGGCAATAACACCCATATTATCGCTATTCCCCGTTAGCGGATAGAAGGTATAATCAGTGGAAGGCAAAGTGTCTGTATGTTTACCTGCCTTGACCGAATGCCTGTAAACCCAGGTGGCAATACTTAACTCGTTTTCCGAAAGTTGTTTATTAGTTTCGTGACTTAGCTGTTTTTCAAGCTGTCCGGAGTCATTTTTAAGGATGATAACACTTTCGAGTTTAAAATATTTCCGGATATACCTAACGGCAATTTTAGACACTTCATCAATCCCGGAGGTCATTGTAAGATCTCTGGTAAGCTGATAAAGTGCATGGGTACGCTCTTCACGTATCCTTATTTTTTTCTCCTGATACCGGACCCTTGATGTTAAAATACCATTTAGCAAGGCAATGATGAAAAACATTATAAGCATCAGCACATCAAGTGGTTCCTGAATATGCAGTGTAAATTGGGGCGGAATAAAGAAATAATCCCAGATCAGTGCACTGAGGGTTGCCGCAAGTAAGATTGGTCCTGTTCCATAGAAAATTGCCAGGAGTGAAACCAAAATCAACAAACCAAACGAAATAACCTGATAACCAATAATCCCTTTAACAAGGTAAAAGCAGAGGGAAGATAAAATAACTAAAACAGATGTTATGAAATATTGACTTAGATTTGAAGTGAACGAAGGGATAAAAAAATTCTCTTTAAAATGGTCTTTTGATTGACTATCAGCACCAAGAATATAAACGTCAATATTTCCGCTGTAACGGATAAGCCTGTTAACAAAATTGCCAAGACGAAACATCGATAAAACATTCCGGACACGGGGTTTTCCAACAATTATATGTGTGATATTCTCTTTATTGGCAAAGTCAACAATAGCTTTTACAACATCATAACTTGTAATGATTCTGAATTTAACACCAAGTTGTCCGGCCAGGTTAATATTCTTATCCAGCTGTGTCCGTTCTTTGGTTGTCAGCTCATGTCTTGTCTCGACATATATTGCCTGAATGGTGGCACCCATTGAATAGGAGAGGTTTTTTGCCCAACGTAGCAACCTTGTGGTTTGAGGCGAATAATCAACTGCAACTAAAAGATGTAACCCCGATTTCCAGGGACCTCTGATCCTTTTAAGTTGCATATACTCGTGCAATTGTTTATCAACCCGGTCAGCAACAATCCGCAAGGCCATTTCCCTCAAAGCAGTAATGTTCCCTTTACGGAAGAAATTCTCAACTGCCTGCTGGGAACGTTCAGGTGTATATACCTTTCCTTCAGATAACCTTTGCAACAATTCATCCGGGGTAAGGTCAACCAGCTCAACTTCATCAGCTTTTTCAAAAATCTCATCTGGCAAAGTTTCACGAACAATTATCCCTGTTATCTGAGCGACGGTTTCGGAACGGCTTTCAAGGTGTTGCACGTTTAATGATGTGTATACATTAATACCGTTTTCAAGAAGCTCCTGAACATCCTGATATCGTTTTGCATGGCGGCTTCCCGGAGAGTTGGTGTGAGCCAGTTCATCGACTAGTACAATTTGTGGTTTTCGGGCTATGATAGCATCCAGATCCATCTCCTGAACCAACCTCGATTTATACTCGTAGGTTTTGCGCGGGATCAATTCAAATCCCTCAACTAATCCGGCTGTTTCCTTCCGGTCGTGCGTCTCAACATATCCTATTATAATGTCACTTCCTTTCAGCTTCTCTGCCTGGGCTGTCTGAAGCATCGTATAAGTTTTACCTACACCGGCACACATTCCGAAAAATATTTTCAGCTTACCCCGTTTGCTCTTTTCTTCTTCGCTAATTAATGATGCAAGAAGTTCATCGGGATCAGGACGGTTGTAGTCAATAAAGTCCATGTATTAATTCTTATTTTCAAATATGGAAATTAACGCTGTAGCTTGTTCTTCAATATTTTTCATCCGTATCAACATGCTTTTCAACTCCTGAATATCGTTCATAGTGTAAGCTTTTTCCAAATCTGACAATAAAGGTACAGACATTTTCTGCTTATTTTCAATTAATTTCTCCGCCATTTCATTAAAGACCTTTGAAATCTCGTAAATTTCATCGGTACCTTCAATATAAAGTCTATTTTTATAATCACTCTTAGCGATTTCCTTTATTCCATTGTATAACTGAAAAAATCGTTCGTTGGAATAGGATGCGAAGCTATATGAATAAAACAATGCAATTATAAAACACAAAGTTGCAATAATCGTCATTTGAGTCAGAGCATCTTGTGACGAAATTTTGTTATTATCGGTTTTTAATTCAATAGCCTTGCCATTCATTTGGGACAAAAGCATCAGTTGGTGGTAAAGCTCATCAAATTTTTTTTGAACGTAAAGGGCTTTGGAAACTGGTTGGGGTGATTTAAAAAAAATCACAACAGAATCCCTGTATTCTTTATATCCGGTCTCAATACCGTATACCAATTTATCCTCACCAGGTTCTGTAATGTTATTCTTTTCTAATAGCAGTGATTTGTCAATAATATTGAGTTCTTTTTTGATATAAATGCTATCGGAATTCTTGTTGGTTATAATACAATTTGTGATTTCCTGATTGATGTATGTCAGTCCCTCCGCCATTTCACGCGCATAGACAACAGATAAATAGTTTTCTTTAAGGATGGCACTGGTTTCCATCGACATTTTATTCATGTAGTAAGCTGAAAAGATGGACAGAACCAGAATGATCACCAAAAAAACCATTCCTACAGAGAATTTTGAGCGAATTGATAATTTCATGTCTTCAGTTTTATTGAAATGAATATTTTGAGATTAAATTACTTTATTGCATCCGTTTTCAGATTAAGTAATAAAACGTTAATTCTTTGTACTCCCAGGCACCCATACTGAGGTTTTTCAGACAATTCTTCAATAGACTTTAAGAGACTGTTTTTTTGACTAATATTGAAGTTGCGGGCTTTGGATATTCGCCCCACCTGCAATATTGCTGCCTGCGGCGATATATGCGGGTCCAGTCCGCTTGCAGATGCAAAAAGCATTTCAGATGGCACCACAGCGAGGCTGTCTAAGCCATTAAACTCAATAAATTGTTTCCTGCGTATGGCGACAAGGTCTTTCAACTTTGTATTTGTTAAGCCATAATTTGAGCCCCCCGAGGGTAAAGGGTTATATAAGACCGCGGATGGACGTGAAGAGAAATAGATCGTACTATCGAATTGTTGCCCGATAAGTTCACTTCCTGTTTTTTTATTGTGCTTAATTATTATGCTGCCGTTTGCCCTGGAAGGAAATAAAACCTGGGCAATTCCGGTAACGAGGAGAGGATAGATAATTCCTGTAAGAACTGTTAAAAACACGAACATTTTTATGGATATGATGATAGTTTTCATTTCCTTGAAATTTAGATATTGATTAACATATCGATAATTTTTATTCCTATAAAAGGAATTAAAATACCACCAACTCCATAAATGAGAAGGTTTCTTAACAATGCGGCATTAGCCGAAACTGATTTATAGCGGACACCTTTCAATGCCAATGGAACTAATATAATAATAATTAGTGCATTAAATATTATGGCACTCAGAATGGCACTTTGAGGTGAACCCAGGTTCATTATATTCAGAGCAGAAAGAGCACCAATGCCAGTTTTACCGGCATAGAGCGATACTGAAATTGCCGGGATAATAGCAAAATACTTGGCTACATCATTGGCAATACTAAATGTAGTAAGCGATCCACGGGTCATAAGCAATTGTTTCCCAACTTCCACAACCTCGATCAGTTTGGTTGGGTTACTATCGAGGTCAACCATATTGCCAGCCTCACGTGCTGCCTGTGTACCTGTGTTCATGGCAATACCGATATCGGCCTGAGCAAGGGCAGGGGCATCGTTGGTTCCATCGCCAATCATTCCAACGAGATGACCATTCGCCTGTTCTTCGCGGATGCGCCTTAATTTATCTTCAGGAGTTGCTTCGGCCATAAAGTCGTCAACACCTGCCTCTGCGGCAATGGCAGCGGCAGTCAAATGATTATCTCCGGTAATCATCACTGTCCGGATCCCCATTTTACGAAGTTCGGCAAATCGTTGTTTGATCCCCCCTTTAACAATATCCTTAAGATGAACGACTCCAAGTATCCTGTTATCTTTTGCAACCACCAGGGGAGTTGCCCCCTGTCGGGCCAGATCAGTAACAATATCCTGAATTTTTTGTGTATAAAATCCATTATTATTTTGCACAAAGGTGCGTATTGCCTCGGAGGAGCCTTTACGGATTTTATGTACAATTCCATCATCGCCTTTCAAATCAACGCCGCTCATTCGTGTCTGGGCCGTAAATGGTATAAATGTTGCATTAAGCTGATGAACTTCACGTCCCCTTATATTAAATTGTTCTTTAGCAAGAATAACTATTGAACGTCCTTCAGGAGTTTCGTCCGATAATGATGAAAGCTGGGCTGCATCAGCAAGTTCTTCTAAAGTTATCCCTTCCGCAGGGATGAAGTTGGTCGCCATACGGTTCCCTAAAGTTATTGTACCGGTTTTATCGAGCAAAAGAACGTCAACATCCCCGGCGGCTTCAATGGCACGACCACTTGTAGCAATAACATTTCGCTGAATCAGTCTATCCATACCGCTGATACCAATAGCACTAAGTAAACCACCGATAGTTGTGGGAATGAGACAAACAAGTAATGCAATTAATACAGGGATAGACAGGTTCTGAGCCATCGGTAATCCGGACGATTTAAGGCTGTATCCGAAAAAAGCAGGAAGTGTCGCCACTACCATGAGAAAGATAATTGTCAGACCTGACAGTAATATGGACAAGGCAATTTCATTGGGTGTTTTTTGTCGCTTAGCACCTTCAACCAATGCAATCATACGATCGATAAATGTATTACCAGGTTCAGTGGAAATTTTTATCAAAATCCTGTCGCTGATAACCTTTGTGCCTCCTGTAACAGCCGAGCGGTCACCTCCGCTTTCCCGGATAACAGGGGCTGATTCCCCGGTAATTGCTGACTCATCTACACTCGCAATTCCGTCAATTACCTCACCATCTGAAGGGATTACATCACCTGATTCGCAAGTTACGATATCCCCTTTCTTAAGTTCAGTAGCGTTTACCAAGGCTTCCTGATTAACAACTAACTTACGTGCAACGGTTTGTGTCCGGTTTTTACGCAGACTTTCAGCCTGGGCTTTACCTCTTCCTTCCGCAATGGCTTCGGCAAAATTGGCGAATAATACTGTAAACCAAAGCCAGATTGCAATTTGAAAATTGAACGAAGAAAAGTTACTGGTAAAAAGTCCCTGAAGCACAATCAGTGATGTTAGAAGAGAGCCTAATCCGACGATAAATATTACAGGGTTTTTTATCAGCAGGGCAGGGTTCAATTTTATCACGCTGTCTTTTGCCGCCTGCAATAAAATTGATTTATTGAAAAGGCCTGTACTTGGTTTCGTACTCATTCCAGCTGAAAATTAAAATGTTATACCATTATTCATAAGAAAATGTTCTACAACCGGACCAAGCGCAAGGGCAGGGAAATGCGTCAATCCTCCAACAATGAGTATCACTCCAATGAGCAGGCCTATGAACAGCCAATTGTCAGTATGGAAGGTGCCTGCTGAAAGGGGTGTGAATTTCTTCCCTGCCAGGCTTCCGGCGATCGCGAGAACCGGAACAATAATGCCAAACCGGCCTACGAGCATAACGATGCCAAGTGTCATATTATAGAAAAGTGTATTCGAATTCAAACCTGTAAAAGCACTGCCATTATTGGCAGCAGCCGAGGTGTAGGCATAAAGAATTTCGGAGAAGCCATGCGGTCCGGTATTATTCAGGCCTGATAAACCATAACTGCTGACCGAAGCCCATGCCGTGAAGAGCTGAATGACAATATTAGTAGCAAAAATGGCTATTATTGCCATCTGGACTTCAAAGGCCCCTATTTTCTTACCAAGGTATTCCGGTGTACGCCCAACCATTAGCCCTGCAATAAATACAGTAAGAAATACAAAAATGAGCATTCCATACATTCCGGTACCAACACCACCAAAAATAACTTCGCCGAGCATCATATTTATAATTGGCACCATCCCTGCCAGTGGAGTTAAACTATCATGCATTGCATTTACTGCTCCGCATGAAGCATCGGTGGTAACCACAGAAAAAAGGATACTATTGGTGATTCCAAAACGGGTCTCCTTTCCTTCCATCAAGGCGATATTTCCAAAAATAGAATTACCCGCATATTCGGAATAAAGCGAAATACTTAAGCCAGCCAGGAACAGAATGAGCATTGCAGTAAAAATCGCCCAACCTTGCCGTGATGAGCCAACCATTTTACCGAACGTGAAAGTTAAGGCACCAGGTATCAGAAATATGGCAAGTACCTGTAAAAAATTGCTGAAAGGTGTCGGGTTCTCAAATGGGTGTGATGCGTTTGCATTGAAAAAACCACCTCCATTTGTACCTAATTGCTTAATGGAAACCTGTGAAGCTGCCGGACCCATAGGAATTGTCTGATTCGCCCCCTGCAACGTCTGAACCGTATCATAGGTTCTAAAGTTTTGTACTACACCCTGACTCGCAAACAAGATTGCGAGCAGTATTGAGAGTGGTAACAGGACATATAAAGTTGAGCGTGTGAGATCTGTCCAGAAATTACCAATTTTAAGAGTGGTCTTACGTGATATGCCCCTGACAAGTGCCAATATAACAGCAATCCCGGTTGCAGCACTAACAAAATTCTGAACGGTAAGACCGATCATTTGTGTCAGGTAGCTCATGGTTACTTCACCTGAATATCCCTGCCAGTTGGTATTTGTCACAAAACTGACTGCAGTATTGAATGCTGAATGCCAGGACACGTTGGCGAGATGTTGAGGGTTCAATGGCAGATATACCTGGAAGAGCTGTAGAAGAAAAACAAATATAAATCCTGTAAGATTAAACATCAGAAGTCCAAAAGTATATGATTTCCAGTTCGTCTCCTCTTTGGGATTGACCCCTGTTGTTTTGTAAGCCAGCTTTTCGATCCACCCAAAAACAGGTAACAGGAAATGATTGTTCCCTGTGAAGACCCTGAACATGAAATTACCTAATAATGGTGTGAAACCTATTAATAAGCATACAAATAAAATGATCTGAAATATATCTAAGGTTGTCATGTTTTATCACTTTCTGGCAGGTAATACAATATTCCGGGAACCCGGTATAAAAGGGCTCCAACAAATCAGTTTAAAATTTTTCGGGTTTAATAAGGGAATAGAGAAGATAAATGAAAATCAGCAAAGCGATTATAGCACCGATTGCATAGCCCCCTGCAGAGGGGTCAACTATTGGTTGCGGGACTTCTGACAGAACTACTGCATTCATATCTAATGAATTAATTTTGATACAAAATTGCAACAGATCCTCTATATGTTTTGTAAGGATTAAGCCCTGAAGTATAAAGATTTTATAAAGAGACTTACTGGTTTGGAATTAAAATTGAATTATTTTTTTTAATATTTTAAGATTCTACTCAATCTTCTCCACGATTACCGCTGTTCCATACGCCAGTACTTCTGTAAGGCCGCCCATCACATCGTTGGCATCGTAACGCATACTGATAATGGCATTTGCACCAAGTTCACCTGCATGAAAAATCATTAATTGCAACGCTTCTTCACGGGCATTTTCGCATAATTCGGTATAGATTGGACTTTTACCACCAAATATTGCCATAAAAATACCTGCGATATTTCCCAGCACGCTCCGCGAGCGAACTGTAATGCCCCTTACAAGTCCCAGTTGTTTTACAATTCTGTACCCTTCAAGCGAAATACTTGTAGTTATCAATGTATTGTTGTTCATTTTTGCAAATTATAAGTATATTGTATAAAAGGGAAAATTATAAAATCATATTATTATACAACGAATGTAATTGCCTGACAGATCCGGCAACCCGGGATCAGTCATCAATAGCCTGACCAACCAGCTGACGGAATTTCCAGCCGGTGTTGTCATTTACACCTCCCTGGGTTTGTTTCATCAGAATACCTATTATTTTCTCCTTTGGATCGGCAAAATACTGGGTGTTGAAATATCCTCCCCATTCGAAAGTACCGGCACTGCCAAGACCTCCTTTAGCTTCCCCGGCAGGGGTGAGGACTGAAAAGGCAAGTCCGAAAAATTTCTCTCCTCCGCCATATACCGATCCGGTCTGATTGCTTAAAATCGTCTCACATGTTGTCCGGCTCAGAATTCTCACGCCGTTCAGCTCTCCCCCATTAAGGTACATTTGCAGAAATGTGGCGTAGTCTTTTGCTGTACTCGATAATCCGGCACCACCTGAAAAGAAGCTCTTTGCCCCTTTAATCGGGTAATCGGGGTCATAAAATGTTACGGGGTAACGCACCCACTCACCTTTGTCGTTTTTTCTCTGTACTGAAACCAGGCGATTGGCCTTATCGGATGGCAGGTAGAACCAGGTATCGTTCATTCCGAGCGGATCGAGGAGATGTTTTCTCAGATACTGGTCAAAAGGCATTCCTGAGACCACTTCGATAAGATAACCAAGCACATCAAGCCCTTCACTGTAAGTAAATTTTTCACCAGGATTATGATGCAGCGGTAACTTTGCAAGTTTATTAACACTCTCACCAATTTTAATATTTTCGGATGTGAAAACATCGGTCACCCCAGCTTTCTGATAGATCATCTTTATCCGCTCATCATTATCAATAACTCCGTATCCGATTCCTGATGTGTGGCTAAGCAACTGACGGATAGTTATCTCGCCTGAAGCCGGAGTAGAAGTATAGGTAGTATCTTTGTATTGAAATGTTTTAAGAACCTGTGGATTTTTATATTCCGGGAGGAATTTCGAAATAGGATCATCAAGTTTAAATTTTCCCTCCTCCCAGAGAATCATTACTGCCGTTGCTGTAATGGCTTTACTTTGTGAAGCTATCCTGAAAATATCATCGCGTTTGAGATTGCGGCCACTCTCATTATCTGCTTTTCCGAAAGCCTTGTAAAGAACAATTTTACCCTGTCTTGACACGAGGGCAACTATACCAGGAACATCTCCTTTTGCAACAGCATCCTCGCACATCGATTCAATCCTGCCCAACCTCTCAGCCGACATCCCAACCGAAGACGGAGTGCCTTCAATCAATGGAGGAGAATTCTTTAATGATTTCGTTTGTGCACTGACCGACAATACTATCACTAAAAACAGGAAGGTAAAAAGAGTTTTCATAAAACATTTAATTAATGGATAAGGAATTAATAATTAAACCTAAACAAATGTAGGTAAAATTTGATTGTGTAAAAACATAAGTTCATATCCACTTTACAAAGTTGATAATCAAATATGGTATTAGAAATGAAAATTAAATAATGTCGTATTATATTAGCCTATCAAATTTTAAAATTAGTGAATGATGAATATTATATTTCAGTGCTCTGCACCTTAAAAACCAGGTTTTATAAATATTTCTACAAATATTTCGCAGCCCTGCTGCTTTGATACATGACTAATTTGCAGAGCACCCGGAGATTTGCAGAAGATTAATCGTTACAAACAATAAGGTGCAGAGCACTGAAATAAACTATATTTGCTGAACCATGAAAAAATCTGTCAAATTAGTGGAATATTTCAGAAAATGGATCCTCAAGCATCTCAACGAACGTGAGATATTATTGATTTTAAGCCTGTTTATCGGACTTTTAAGCGGTTTTGCTGCTATCATCCTTAAAAATTTGATTCATCTTCTCGGAGAAAATCTGACGCAGAATTTTACTTCCTACTCTGAAAATTATCTTTTTTTAGCCTATCCGGGAATTGGGATACTGATAACAGTCCTTTATATAAGGTGGTTCGTAAAGGACGATATTAGTCACGGTATTACCAAAGTACTTGAATCAATTTCCAATAGCAAAGGTGTTTTACGGCTCCACAATATATTCACTTCGATAATTTCGAGCACGATAACTATTGGTTTTGGAGGATCCGTTGGAGCAGAAGCCCCGGTCGTATTAACCGGTGCATCGATAGGTTCAAATATTGCAAGGAAGTTTAATCTGAGTTACCGCACTATGACAGTTCTGATAGGTTGTGGTGCGGCAGGGGCTATCGCAGGAATTTTTAAGGCTCCTCTCGCCGGGATGTTATTTTCAATTGAGGTTCTGATGCTCGATATGACAATGGCATCATTACTTCCGCTGATGATCTCAGCTTCGACCTCAGCATCACTGGCATATTTTTTAATGGGAAGTGCCCACCATTTTGCATTTCAAATCGATAAAGGATTTAATCTTGCAAATATCCCCTGGTACATTGTTTTAGGAATTTTCTGCGGACTTTTCTCTTTCCTCTTCACAAAGGGCAATATTTTTGTTGAAGGAAGATTTAAAAAAATCAAAAATCCCTACTTAAAAGTACTCATCGGAGGAACTATGCTTGGGATTTTCATTTTTCTTTTTCCGTCACTTTGGGGAGAAGGTTATTTTACGATTAATCAGATTCTGTCCGATGCGGGATCCAATATCCTAAACAACTCACTTTTTGTTGAGTTTAAAAATAATCAAATTGTATTGATTGGGATAATCCTGATAATCATGGCTATAAAAATTGTTGCAACAGCCGCGACAACCGGAGCCGGTGGAAGTGGGGGAATTTTTGCCCCAACGCTATTTTTAGGCGGAATGTCAGGTTTTTTCGTTTCTTCCATTCTGAACCTTAATGGTAATATAGTACCGGTGCGGAATTTTGCCCTGGCTGGTATGGCCGGAATGATGGCTGGTGTTATGCATGCGCCCATGACAGCAATATTTTTAATTGCAGAGATCACCGGAGGTTTCGGATTACTGATTCCTCTAATGATCACTGCAGCAGTTGCGTACCTTACGATAACTCCACTTGAACCACATTCAATTTATCATATACGACTTGCCCGGCGTGGTGAACTAATCACCCACAACAAGGATAAAGCCGTTCTGACCCTACTGAAATTGAAAAATGTAATTGAGACAGATCTTTTAACTGTCAGGGTTGATAGTACACTTGGAGAACTGGTTCGAATTATCTCAAGATCGAAGCGAAACATTTTTCCGGTCATTGATAATGATGATAACTTTTGTGGCGTGGTATTGCTTGATGACATCAGGGAATTTATGTTTGATAAAGAGAAATACAATACAACGTTGGCTAAAGATTTTATGGTTTTGCCCCCGGCTGTTATTTCTCCGGATGAAAAGATGGAAGAAGTGATGAAGAAGTTTAATGAAAGTGGAATGTGGAACCTTCCCGTTGTAGGAAACCGGAAATATATCGGATTTATCTCAAAGTCAACCATTTTTAATGCCTATCGTGCTGAATTGGTTCGTGTTTCGGAAGAGTAATTAACAATAGTTGAAACTTTGATTAATAAGGTAAGATTAATCGCTTTCAAGGTTCAATTAAGAAACAGTAAATTTGTATTCAATTTCTAAAGAATTATTTTTGATGAAAAGGGATACCCGGATTTTTGAGATTATTGAGAAGGAGAAACAACGGCAGATGTGTGGAATTGAACTGATTGCTTCTGAAAACTTTGTATCGGAACAGGTGATGCAGGCAATGGGGTCATGTCTGACAAATAAATATGCCGAAGGTTATCCTGGCCATCGCTATTATGGCGGATGTCAATATATTGACGAGGCCGAACAACTGGCTATTGACAGATTGAAATTACTTTTTGGTGCTGATTATGCCAATGTTCAGCCTCATTCAGGTGCTCAGGCGAATATGGCCGTGCTTATGACCGTATTAAAACCAGGAGATACTTTCATGGGGCTTGATTTGTCACACGGAGGACATCTTTCTCACGGTTCACCGGTTAACTCATCAGGTTTGCTTTACCGGCCGGTGGCATACTCTGTAAAGGAGGAGACAGGATTAGTTGATTATGATTTGATGGAGGAAGTTGCATTAAAAGAACTTCCTAAACTGATAATTGCAGGTGCTTCGGCCTATTCACGCGAGTGGGATTACCAGAGGATGCGAAATATCGCAGACAGGATTGGTGCATTATTAATGGTCGATATGGCTCATCCTGCCGGACTGATTGCGGCTGGTCTCCTCATCAATCCACTCAAATATGCCCATATTATCACCTCGACTACACATAAAACTTTACGTGGTCCACGCGGAGGAATTATAGTTATGGGTAAAGATTTCGAAAATCCATGGGGACTTACAACCAAAAAAGGGGAGTTAAAAATGATGTCTGCATTGCTTGACTCAGCAATTTTCCCCGGGGTCCAGGGAGGTCCCCTCGAACATGTGATTGCTGCCAAAGCCGTGGCATTTGGTGAAGCTCTCGCCCCTGAATTTATTGAATATCAAACTCTTGTGCGAAACAATGCCAAAATTATGGCTAATTCATTTATTGACAAGGGATATAAAGTCATATCCGGAGGTACCGATAATCATTCAATGCTGATTGATCTGAGAACTAAATTCCCTGATCTGACCGGTAAAAAAGCTGAGAATGCTTTAGTATTGGCCGATATCACTATAAACAAAAATATGGTTCCGTTTGATTCACGCTCTCCTTTTCTGACCTCCGGTTTGCGTGTTGGTACACCTGCAATCACAACCCGTGGAATGAAAGAAAAGGATATGGCGGTCATCGTTGATCTGATTGATGAAATTTTACAGGACGCGGATAATGTAGATGTGATTTCCGGCGTGCGTCGCAGGGTCAATGAAATGATGGAATGCTTTCCAATGTTTGCATGGTAAGTAATTGCAAAACTATGCGGCCTTGAATGCTGGAAATATTGATGCCATATTGACAAGAAATATTAAAGAATATTTGCGGGGATAAATACTATCAGGTCAATATGGTCACATTTTCAAATCTCCTCCTCTATTTTATCGAAACCCTCGAATAAGGTACTTGGTCCTGTGCTGAAAATTCCCCATTCAGGTATTTATAATAACCTGTTATTGAAATCATTGCAGCATTATCTGTGGTGAATTTCAAAGCCGGGATATAAACCTCCCAGTTGTGTTTTGAATGCATTTCTTTTAACGCCTGCCTTAATCCTGAATTGGCAGACACACCGCCTGCAACAGCGATAGTCCTGATGCCAGTCTCTTTGACAGCCTGTTTTACTTTTGACATCAACACTTCTATAATTGTGTGCTGCAGCGATGCGCAGAGATTGGCTTTATTCTCCTCGATAAATTTTTGATTTTCAGCTAATCTGTCGCGGATAAAATAGAGAAATGATGTTTTAAGACCGCTGAAGCTGTAGTCCAATCCCGGAATCCTGGGCCTGGCAAATTTAAATGCCTTTGCATCACCCTCTTTGGCAAGAATATCTACCAGTGGCCCGCCAGGATAGGGCAGTCCCATTACCTTTGCACATTTATCGAAAGCTTCTCCTGCAGCATCATCTATTGTTTGTCCGATTACCTCCATATCGAGATGATTGCGAACAATAATAATCTGAGAATTACCTCCTGACACCAGCAGGCACAAAAAAGGGAACTCCGGTGACTTCCTGTCTGTTGATTTCTCTTTGATGAAGTGTGCTAATACATGTGCCTGCAAATGGTTCACTTCTATAAGAGGAATTTTTCTTGCCAGTGCGAAGCCCTTTGCAAACGATGCCCCAACCAGCAGTGAACCTAATAAACCGGGACCCCGCGTATATGCAACAGCTGAAATCTCATCAGGCGAAATAGCGGCATTTTTAATAGCGAGATCGACCACCGGGATAATATTCTGCTGATGGGCACGGGAAGCAAGTTCAGGAACAACTCCCCCATAAGCAATATGAACGTTCTGTCCTGCAACTTCATTGCTGAGAATTAAATTGTTACGTGTGATCGCAGCCGATGTATCATCGCATGAAGATTCAATTCCAAGAATTATAATTTCTGTACTAGTACTCATCAGAATATCATTAGATTTCCTTTTTTTTAATTTCAGGGAATATCACTTTTACCAGTCTTTAAAAAATACTACCTTGCAAAAGTAAAAAAAGGATTCTTACCGGTTCACTGGTCCTTTTTTTAATAAAATTCAAAGGTATCAAAAAAAGGCTTAAAATATTAATTGTCTTACTGTTTACGCTTTCCTTCATGTTCAGCGGGTTATACCTCGTTTTTAGATCTCCTGGAGTTCAAACAATTGTATCACAATGGATTACAACACAATTGTCGCGTACTTATAAAGCCAGGATCAGTGTTGGGGGAGTCAATGTTTCTTTTTTTAAGAGCCTGGTTCTTGAAAAAGTATTAATAGGGGACCAGGATCAGGACACGCTGTTTTATATTGACAGGATTCACCTTCAAGTCGACAGTTTAAAGCTTTTTCAACGGAAAATTCATTTTGGCAACCTCAACTTTGAAGGTTCCATCATAAACATAAGGAAAGAAAAGAACGGGAATAATTTTGATTTTTTAGCAGGATCACCAAAATCCCAGCCCGACACTATTCGTACATGGCAAATCACGTTTACCAATATCTATTTTTTGAATTCCAGAATAAGATACAAAGATTTTAGTGCGCAGGATTCTTTAATTGAAGGGGTAAATTTCAATGATTTAGATATAACTAAATTAAATCTTTCAGTACTTAATATCCATCAGAGCGATTCGGTTACAACCTTTGTTGTCGGTAATGCTTCGATCATCGAGAAGTCAGGTTTTGCTATCGGGGATCTCAGATTTTCCGGCAGGATTGATTCGACCGGATTTGGTCTTTCTGATATGACACTTGTTTCAGATCGTTCTCATATTGAAGCAAACAGGATCAAAATTTCAAAAAATAGACTTTTTGGAAGCGATTCATTATATTCTGAGAAGAGTCTGACATTATCAAACCGTTATTTAATTGAAAGCGATTTCAGGGAATCGGTACTTTCTTTAGCCGATTTATCTTACCTCATTCCTGAAATATGGGGGATGAACGAACCGGTAATATTTTCGGGAGGGATAAAAGGTTCTCTGAGCAATTTGAAGATGAAGAAGATAAATTTGAAAATCGGCAAAGATACTCAGGTAAATGCTGATCTCGAACTGAAGGGACTGCCGGATTGGAATAACACCTTTATCTTTTTTAAGTTATATAATAACACTTTTAATTTCAATGATTTGGCTACCATCCGTATGCCAGACAGTTCAACACGAAGGTATTTTAGTATTCCAAAAGGATTGCTAAATGATATAAGGTTAACTTATCAGGGAAATTTCAGTGGATTTCCATCTGATTTTGTTGCTTATGGAACATTCGGAGGCAATCTCGGCAAATTATCAACAGATATTGCAATCCGTCCCAAAAAATCAGGAGTGATTGATTTTAAGGGTAGTGTACAGGCTTCATCGTTCAATGCAGGAAAGTTGCTCGGTTATTCGCCTCTTGGACCTGTAACCCTCGATATTAAGGTAAATGGGTCGAAGTCAGGAAATAACAAATTTAACGCCCTGATAGCCGGGAATATCGACAGTCTTTATTTCAACAATTATAGAATTGATTCAATATATGTTAATGGACAGGCCCGTGATCACAGTTTCGAGGGGGAATTAAAGGTTGAGGACAACAACCTGAAAATGATTTTTGCAGGGAAAGCAGATTTTGAAGCTAAAATTCCGGCGTTTAATTTTACTTCTACGGTCCAAAAAGCGAATCTGGTGATTCTTGGTATTGAAAAAGAGAGAAAGGTTTCGGATATCAACTTAAATGTAAGTGCAGATTTTACCGGCGACCATATTGATAATGTCAATGGACACATTGATCTTAAGAATTTCAGGTTTGTCAGGGATAAAAAATCAATAGAAATTAAAAGTCTTCAATTTAATACCTCCAACAGCACAGAAAAAAACAATATTACACTTCGGTCTGACATCGCAGACGTGACCATAAACGGGAAATACCTTTTTGGAGAGTTGGACCTTACAATAAGGGATTATCTTCAATATTTTCTCCCTTCGGCCAAATTGCCGTTCTCAGACAGACCGTCAACCGGTAAAAATGCTTTTCAATTCGACATCTGTATAAAAAAGGCAGAGGAATTAGGTGACTTTTTTGTACCTGGCCTGATTGCAAAATCACCGGTATTACTGTCAGGGAGAATAGATTCGGATAAGAAGATCCTTTCCCTCGACGGTAAGGTGGAAGAGCTTCTCCTGAATCGTTATCAGGCAAGGGGCCTGACGATTAATTCAAGGAATAACAGTAATAAATGGTTAATCAGAATCGGGGCCAAGGATGCCCTGCTTGGCGGACGCCTTGCTGTCGAAAATTTCTCAATCAACAATTCCCTTGTCTGCGACACGCTCAATACAGCAATCAGCTGGAATAATATTGCCGTCCCAACCTATTCAGGAAAAGTAAACTTTTCAGGTGTTTTTTCCAAAAACAGCAAAGGAGATAATCTTGCTGACTTCTATCTTAACCCTTCAAAGATATGGTTAGCCGATTCATTATGGCAAATCGAAAAAAGTCATCTTCATATCGATTCTACTTCCATCGCGGTCGACAACTTCAGCATCCATCATAAACAGGAGCAATTCCGGATCTATGGGAAAGTCACCGATAACACATCAGATAAAATCAGCGTTGAATTTGATAAGGTTAAAATAAACAATCTCGATTTATTGCTTGGAGAAGATATCGGGATTTTTGGCGAACTGAATGGAACAGCATCGCTGGCGGATCCTTATAATTCTTTCTTTTTATCGAGCCATCTTAAAATTTCGGACTTCACTTATCTGGAAAAAAACTTTGGGGATATTCTGCTTGATAATGTATGGGATCAGGGGAAAAACCGCTTAAACTCATCACTTGTTCTAATGAAGGATTCAAAGGCCGGTTTTGAATTGAAAGGATATTATATTCCGGCAAGCGACAGCCTCGAATATCACACCTCTTTCAGCAATTATCCGCTCGAATCGTTACTGCCCGTTTTGCGAAGTTTCTCCGATAAAGTAGAGGGTATTGGAAACGGGCGCGTCAGCATCACAGGAAAACTCTCTGAACCCAAATTTAACGGAAAAGTTGCCGTAACAAATACTAAAATTGGAATTGATTATACGAAAGTTGTTTATTCGTTTAACGATACCGTAAGGTTCTCTGGAGATTCTATAATTTTCAAAAATATTTCAGTTGCAGATATTGAAAACAATGAGGCCAGATTCAATGGCGTTATTACTCATAAATTATTTAATCACCTTACATACAATATGTTTGCCACAACAAACAATATTATGGCTTTGAATACAACAAGAAGCGATAACAATCTTTTTTATGGTCAGGCCCATGCTGCCGGAATGATAAAGATTTCAGGAAGAGCATCCAATATCAGATTAGACATGTCATTGACCACTAAACCGGAAACCCAGATTAATGTCCCTCTTGAGAATCCTGAATCGGTAAATGAATATGATTTTATCAGATTTGTAAATCCAGATACCCTGCAGAAAGATATTATTCCGACCAGGAGAATAAATAATTCGGGAGGATTTGAGATGAATCTCGACGTGAAGGCAACCCCTGATGCAAAGGTCCAGATGATCTTCAATTCAACGGTAGGTGATGCAATCAACGGATACGGATCGGGCGATCTAAGATTCAATTACGATAAAGAGGCCAATTTTTTTATTCACGGCGATTATAAAATCGCTAAAGGTGATTATATGTTTACACTTCAGAATGTGCTTGTAAGAAATTTCCGCATCGAACCAGGAGGACTCATTTCCTGGAACGGCGACCCATATGGGGCAATAGTTGACCTTGATGCAGTTTATACTTTGAAAGCACCGGTCAATTATCTGTTAGTCAATTATAACCAGAACGATAATTCCCGCAGGATTCCTGTTGAATGCAAAATAAACCTATCAAGAAAGTTACTTAATCCTGCCGTAAAGTTTGATATTAACTTTCCAACTGCTGATGAACGGACAAAAGATGAACTTCAGCAGTTTATTAGTACACAGGATGATATCAACCGTCAAATGGTATCATTGCTTGTAATGGGGCAATTCTTCACACCAGAATATCTGAGGGGAAGACAAGATTTTCAGGTAAGTGCCGGAAATCTTGTCGGCTCGACAACATCAGACATTCTTTCCAATCAACTTTCAAACTGGCTCTCCCAGATAAGCAATGACTTTGATATTGGTTTCAATTATCGACCCGGTGATCAGGTAAATGCGAATCAGATGGAATTTGCCCTCAGTACTCAAATCTTCAACGACAGGGTGACAATTAATGGGAATATCGGAAACAACAACAACTTACAATCAAATACAACAAATCCAGTCGTGGGCGAAGTCGAAGTATTTGTAAAGCTTAATAAATCAGGTAAATTGCAACTTAAAGCTTATAACCGTGCCAACGACGATCTCATATATGACACCTCTCTTTACAAACAAGGTATAGGGTTCTCTTTCAGGGAGGAATTTGATACGTTGAAAGACCTGTTTAATCATTATAACCCCAAAAATCGCAAATCAAAGTTAAAACAGGATCACCTTAATGAATAAGTTAGGGTTCATGCTAAGAAACCAGTGAGAAACATAGAAAATGAAACGAAAGACAGAAATGAAATGACAAGATTAAAAGATTAAATATCCTGTCCCTTCGCATTTTTTTAATATTTTTTGCCATCCCAATTGTAGCACATTGTCAAGCCACGTACGCCGAAACACCAACCAAAGCCTGCCAAAGAGCTGCAATTTTGCCGACACACAAAAAGGATTTATTATGAATAGACAAGAAGCTGAAGTAATTTTACTAAAGACATTCAAATTAACTCGTTTTTATGACGAACAATGGACAACCATTGAGAAAATATTAAGCGGAGATAGAGTCCTGCTAATTGAAAAAACAGGTTTTGGGAAATCACTTTGTTTTCAATTCCCTGCCATTTTACATAAAGGAACAACAGTAATATTTTCACCTTTAATTGCTCTAATGCGTGATCAAGTCAAGAAACTTACATCACTCGGAATATCGGCTAAATGCATAAATAGTGAACAAACACCTGAAGAAAATACACAAATTATATCAGATGCAAAAGCAGGCAAAATCAAGATTCTTTATATAGCACCGGAAAGACAGGAAAATTCTGAGTGGATAGAATCAACTCGACAAATGAATCTTTCAATGGTTGTTGTTGATGAAGCACATTGTATTTCTGTTTGGGGTCATGATTTCAGACCGGCTTTTAGACGTATAATAAACCTTGTTCACCTTTTACCAAAAGGACTTCCAGTTTTGGCAACAACTGCAACAGCAACAAAAAAAGTTGAAATGGATATTGCCGAACAAATGGGGAGTAATCTTTCTATTATTAGAGGAAACCTAATGCGAGACAATTTTATGTTATACGTAATCAAGGTTAATTCTGAAGATGAAAAACTAATTTGGTTGGGGCAAAATCTTAATAAATTGCCAGGCTCTGGTGTCCTTTACGCAGGTACGAGAGTTGATACTGAGATTTATTCAAAATGGTTCGAGTATTTAAAAATACCTTCATCTGCGTACAATGCAGGGCTTGATGCAATTTCCCGAATTGCTATAGAAAATGGGTTAATGAATAATCAATGGAAATGTGTAATTTCTACCAATGCCTTGGGCATGGGAATAGACAAACCTGATATTCGCTTTATTATACATACTCAAATACCACAATCTCCAATTCACTATTATCAGGAAATTGGTCGGGCTGGCAGGGATGGGCAACCCTCATATATAATACTTTTTTATAATCCTGAAGACAAACAACTTCCTGAAGCTTTTATTGAAGGCGGAAGACCAGATATTCCAAAATATTTAAAGGTCATTACTGCTATTAAAAATGAAATGCTTGGTGAGCGTGATTTAATGCGAAGAACTAATTTAAAGCAGACTCAAATCAGAGTTATCAAAGCTGACCTAATAGAGCAAAAAATCATACGTGAAGTTACAATTGGCAAAAGCAAAATGTTTGAATTCATAACAGGAGCTCCTGAACTAAACACAAAAGCATTTGAAGAATTACGGGCAAGTAAATCCAAAGATTTGGAAAAAATGATTGAATATGTTGAAACAACTCAATCACGAATGAAATACTTATGTGATTATTTGGGTGATTCAGCCTCTCAAATATCTAATAATTGCGATAATACAGGTCTTAAAAAAATTGTGGTTTCAGTTTCCCAAGAATGGAGTCAAAAACTACAAGATTTTCGTGAGGACTATTTCCCAGAACTCGAAGTTGAAACAAGAGGAACTAATTTGGTAAATGGGGTTGCAGCATCTTATTATGGTGTATCAAATGTGGGTGCAGCGTTACACCGAAGCAAATATGAAAGTAGTGGTGACTTTCCTGATTTTTTGTTAAGGTTAATATTAAAAGCATACCGAAAAAAGTTTGGCCAAGAGAAATATGATTTAATCCTTTATGTACCGCCGACAAAATCAGGTGAACTTGTTAAAAATTTTGCAATAAAAGTATCACAAGTCCTGAAATTTCCCATTTCACACAATCTCAATAAAATCCGTCAAACTAAAGAACAGAAGATATTTGAAAACGGTTATTTGAAATCCGATAATGTTAGCGGTGCTTTTTCATATTCAGCCCCAGATGAAATACGAGGTAAAAGCATTTTACTTATTGACGACATTTTTGATAGTGGGGCAACAATTAAAGAAATAGGTAAATATTTGTCTAATTTAGGGGCTGTAAAAATTGCACCGTTGGTTATTGCCAGAACTGTTGGAGGAGACATTGTATGAATAGAGAAGCAGCATATTGGATTGCATTGGCTCATTTGCCAAGATGGGGATATTTGAAGATTAACAACCTCATAATTAAGTTTTATCATGAACAAAAATTATCTGTTGAAGATTTTTTCCAATTATCAGAAAATGACTGGAGAAATCAATTTGGAATTGATTATAAAGAAATAGAAGATTTAAAAAAAGCAAAATCTGAATTGGCAAACAATGCCTTTTTAGCTGAATCATTAAATAATGAGGGTTATGAATTAATTCCGATTATCTCACCTGAATATTCAAAGACTCTGAAAGAAAATTTGAAAGCAGCCCATGCTCCAGCTTTATTATATGTAAAAGGCAATAAACAAATCATGCATGAAAAATCCATCGCAATTGTTGGTTCCCGGAGTGCTTCAGATAAATCACTGGAATTTGCGGATAATATTGCGAAACTTGCCAGTAAAGAATATAAGGTTGTAGTAAGTGGTTTTGCCAAAGGAGTTGATAAACAGGCTTTGGATTCTGCAATTATTTACAAAGGACAAAGTATTATTGTTTTACCACAAGGTATAATGACTTTTGGTTCCGGGTTTAAAAAATACTACAAGCAATTAGTTGATGGTGATGTTTTGGTTTTGAGTACTTTTTTCCCAAAGGCTCCCTGGCAAGCAGAATTGGCGATGGCCCGTAATCCAATAATTTATGGACTTGCTGATGAAATTTATGTTGCCGAATCAGCAGAAAAAGGAGGAACATGGTCTGGCGTTGTTGACGGTTTAAGAAAGAATAGAAAAATATATGTTCGTAAACCAGAATCTAATGAAATTACAGCGAATAACTTATTAATAAAAAAAGGTGCAATTGCTGTTGATTTTAATGGAATGCCAATAAAAGATTATAAACCAATTGAAGAAACTCTAATAACTTCTATTTCTAAAGAGCCATCAGTAAATTATGAAAACAATATCCTTGAATTGCTTCGAACAGGTGAGTATGCTGTGAAAGATATTTTGAAAAAGCTTCAACTAGATTGGACAGAAAAGAAACTTAGAGATTTTCTTAAAGTTCAAAAAGAAGTTGAAACCACTAATAAAACGCCTCTGCGTTTTACCATGAAAGATTCTGGAATTAAACAAAAATCCTTATTTGACTAAATTTCACTGCATTTGTAAGCACATTGCCAAAACCACACTAGCCAATTCACAAACCAAAGCTTTGTCAAAGAGCCTGCAAGTCGACCCAATGAACAAAGAAAATTTCTTAAAATACCCCGCCGCGCGGATAAAAGACTAATGAAAGATAGAAAAAATGAAATTGAAACGAACAGAAAATTCATACAGAATGCCTATTTTTGTCAGAGAGCTTATTTAATCAGTGGTTATCCCTGAATTCATTCGACTTTTTAACGGCTCTGTGTGACAAGAAAGTGCAAATGGATTCAGGTTGATTGTTACAAATTCTTAACGAAAATAAAACAGGTAAAAAAATTGTCTTATATGACGATGACAAACAGTCAAAAAACAGGATTAATTTCAACTGTGCTGGTTCATACAGTTATAATACTGTTGTTGCTATATCTGGGGTTTGTCGTACCACATACCACACCTCAGGAGGAGGGTTTTCTTGTAGATTTTGGCAACTCTGCCACGGGTTTGGGACTTGAAGAACCTTCTGCGGCAAATTCTCCGGAAGTTACTGCTTCAGAGAAAAAGGCAGTTAGAGTCAGCAAACCCGTTAATAGTCCTGTTTCCGCTTCCAAAGTTCACAATAAAAGGAATGAAGACCTCCTCACCCAGGATTGGGAGGAAACAGTTGCGGTTGCCGCGCGTGAAAAGAAAAAATTGATTGAAAAGGAACGGGTACTCAAAGATCTTGAGGATAAACAAAAGAGGGATGAAGAACTAGAGCAGGAACGGCAGCAAGCTGAGGCTACACGCATTCAGGAAGAAAATGCAAAAAAAATTGGTGTCATTAACTCACGTGCAAAGAACGCTTTTGGTGGGGGCAAAACGGATAACGGTTCCCAAAGTAAAGGACAGGGAAATACCTATGGTGACGGCAATCAGGGGAGCCCGGATGGTACACCCGGGGCTAACCAATACGGACTTGGTGGCGGAACAGGCAAAGGAATTTCCTTCAATCTTTCTGGACGTAATGCACGTTCACTTCCCAAACCAAATTTCCCGGGAAACGAAGCTGGAATTGTCGTTGTTGAAGTTATTGTTGATAAAAACGGAAAAGTGACCAAAGCCTCACCAGGAATCAAGGGTTCAAATACGGTCAATCCGGATCTGCTGGAGGCAGCCAGGAAAGCTGCTTTGGCTGCAAATTTTAACACAGATCAGAACGCCCCTGCTTTCCAGAAGGGAACCATCACTTATCATTTCATCCTTCAATAATACTCCTGTGTATCTGTTTTGAAAATAATAGCTGAAATATTGTCATTTTTGTGAATATTTGAGTATATTTATAGCCATTTTACTGCTGAATGTACCACGAAAATGGACATTTTATAGGAAGTATTGGTTGGATTGTTGTTAATAAGACATTTAACCATATTGAATAGTACGGAAGTTATTTAAAATTTTGAGTTGTATTTTGTCATAGATTCAGTTTTTGAGTATTATGAAAAATGCTCCCTACACCGAATACGAACTGCTGGAAATCGCTTCCGGGTTCAAAAAACACCTGAAAGATCATCTTGCTACCATCAAAAGCACTGATCCAAATCTGGACCAGAATTTTATATACAGATTCAAAGCTTTGTATTACGAAATCCATACCCATCAGTTAGATTCAGTGGCAGACAGCGTTTCCAAAATGTTAAAAAGCGAACTTGAGGATTTTGAAGTACAGGTCAGAATTCTATTGCCAATTTTCCGTTTCTATTTGCAAAAGGCATTTCCATATGATTCAAATTTGTGGGAACCATTAGGATATTGCGAAATGGAAAACATGATGCATGATTATTTTATGTTAAGAAAATGTCTGGAACGTGTTGTTAAAATAATAAATGAGAAGAGAATTGAGTTAAGGACCGCGAATTGTCCTGATCCAACCCTTAACGAAATTATTAGTTTATCGAAACAGATTGGCTATAAACACGAAGAATTGCTGGAATACCTTGAAAAAAACGAGATCAGGAACAATGCCTATAAAAGCAGGATTAACGAGCTTTTCAATCTGATGAAAATTGTGCATGAAGCTGCTTCAAAATGTCTTCAGAAAGATCCTGAAACCTTAAAGTATCTGACATTCCCATCCAAAGGACAAATACAATAATATATTACAAAAAGCTTTTAAAATTTTTCTCGTAAACTTCCATGTTGCGTTCCAGCAACTCAACAGAGTATTTATATGCCTGTTGGTCATCCTGAGCCTCAACAGCATCTAATATTAACTGCTGAAGTCGCAACGTATAATCTTTTTCACCTTCCACATTGGCATATATTAAATTCCGCATACGGGGCAACAACGAATAAATTGGTTCCATACTAATGATAATAATTGGATTACCTGTTGCTTTCGAGAGGTTCATGTGAAATCGGTTGATCATATCCACCTCTGACTGTGTATTATCAGGATCGCATTTAGCCAAATCAACAAGATTTTCTTTTAACAGTTTGAGATCATCTGCAGTGCGGTTGCGTGATGCCAGCCGTGCGATTTCCGGTTCGAACAATCTTCTGACTTCAATGATCTGGGTTATCAGATTCGAATCGAATTTCAGATCATAATAGAGATTAAGCGATTTAATGGCATCTTCAATTTTTATTTCAGAAACAATCATTCCGCTTCCCTTCCTGATGATTATCAATCCCCGCGCGCTCAATCTGCGCAATGCTTCCCGCAAGGCAGTCCGGCTTACTGCAAAGCTCTCACATAACTCTCTTTCAGATGGAAGCTTAGCCCCTGCAACTAATTTTTTCTGACGTATTGCCTCTTCAATTTTTCGCTCAATCTTTTGACTAAGCGTCTGGCTAATCCGTATTTTGCTGAATAATTCGTCCATCAGAATAATATTTAAAAGTAAATCGTCAGTCAAAATATTCCTGTTGAAAGGAGTACAGTTTTTAACAAGTATTGTCTGAAAAATATTCTAAAAAATCAGATCTGCAAAAAATAGGAGGATGCAGGTAATGTCGCATCCTCCTTTACATCATTATTATTTTAACATTTTACCACCCGGGAGTTTGAGACAAGGTGTATCCTTTGTCTTTATACTCACTAATTTGTGTATTACCTACCGGAGCCAGATAAACTCTTTCAGTAAATGCATCCCTGTCACTAACGGCTTCAGGGATATAGTAACCAATCATATCAGCACCATTTGCACCTGTATAAGTAACTATAGTCCCATCTTCCTTTTTAATTTTCAGCTTATTAACTTTTGCGGCAATTAACCATTCCGGTAATTCTGTCTGGAAGTTGATCCATAAACCCAGAAGCATATCCGGATTAGTGGTTCCATTCATGTAATTAATCTTTTTCCAGCGTTTGAGATCCAGCAAACGAGAGTGCTCAAATACGAACTCCATTCTTCTCTCGCGTCGTATTTCCCAGATCAGGTCAGGAACATCTGAGTCGCGATCGGGATCCGTAGGGAGAGCAGAAAGCGATAAAGGAGCAGTCTTCTTTATACCTTTTGCAATAGCTGTTGCATCGAGGGGCCGGCTACGGATTGCATTGACTGAAGCATCAATATCAGCCTGAGTTACTGCTGCACCACCCAAAGTTGCTAATTCTGCCTTTGCCTCTATCCAGTTCAAAACCACTTCACCTAAACGTATTACCGGTGCATCATTTGTATTTGTGTTTGATCCATACATAGCAGGGTAAGGCCCTGGGAATAGTTTAACACCTTCACGGTCAATGAACTTACAGGCATAAAGCAATGAGCCGGACTGTATCTTTGGTGTACCCCAGAATGTAGCCTCAAAACGCGGATCCCGAGTTGCAACCATATTTTTGATATCCAGCTTGTCAGCATTTGCAACGGTTGATGATTTATAAGGTTTGGCATCATAACAAATAAATGATTTTGCCAGCTTTAAATTCGGACCTTGTGGTTGACTTTCCGTCAAATTTGAATAAGACGCAATATGGTGTGTAACACCCAACGCGGCATCATAAGGCCTGAATAAAATTACTTCTTTGTTGCTGGTAAGATCGGCTGATCCGAACAAAGAGCGAAAATCGCTTGTGAAGGAAAATTTTCCGGATGACATAACGATTCCAGCAGCTTTTACTGATAAATCAAGATATTTTTTGGCATTTGCCGTGTTATTAAGCTGATATTTTTGCCAGGTACCCTCAAACAGCATAAACCGTGAAATAAAAGCGGCAGCAATGTATTTGTTAAGATATTGAGCATTTAGATCTGTTAACCGCATATTGTCCAGGACATATACGAAATCATCATATACCTTGTCCATAATCAGGGTCCTGCTGTCCCTGCCTTTGTACAACAAATCCAGCTCTGAGTCTCCAACTACCTTGTCATAATAAGGTACGTCTCCAAATACACTGACTAAACGGCTGTACTCAAATCCTCTAAAGAAACGTGCCACTGCACTCCAATGTTGATATACACTTGTTGTCAGGTATTTATCTTTCATACCATCAATCCTCTCCATAAAAAGGTTTGATTTTCGTACCCATGCAAAATCCCATGTTGGCCCTGAATATGTAACTAACCATTCAGCCAGCTCACTGGTAGAAAATCTTGAAACAGGCGCCTGGGTTTCAAAGCTACCTTGTTTACCGGCAGAAGCAACATCATCAGAAAAATAGTAACCACGAAGTGAGGCATAATCAACGGTGAATCCGGTATTATAGCCTACAAAATAGTTGTTGTAAAAACCATTTGCAAATAAACGAACATTATTTTCGTTAGTCCAGTAGTTGCCATCGTTCATAGTAGTAAGCGAAGGTCTGTCAAGGAAATCGCTGCACCCGGAAAGTACCAGTACGACGGTAGTAAATAATATATATATCTGTTTTTTCATAATACTTAAATTTTAGAAGTTCAACTGAAGACCAATTGATGCACTTTTAAAGGTTGGGATACCTACTCCTGTCCGACTCAGATTATATCCGGTAGTATTCCACATTGAATAGCCATTAATAGCCTCAGGATCTATTGGTAGCGTTCCAAGATGGTCAAACGTAAAGAAGTTTTCCAATGCTACATATAAGCGTAATTTTGTAACAGAAATTTTCTTTAAGATGTCTGAAGGCAAAGTGTAGCCTACCGTAATATTTTTGATTCTTAAATAGGCCATATTTAGCAGATATTTTGATTGAATCTGCATATTATAGGCGGTGTTACTTCCTGCCTGGTCGAATGGTGCAGGATAGAAAGCGTCGGTCCGGTCTTCTCTCCAGAAATTACTTGCAAAAGCCTCCGGAATAGCTCCATTTGATGAATAGTAACCCGGAATAGCAAGAAAGCCATCTCCCCATACGTCACGTTTTCCAACACCCTGAATGAAAACTGAAGCATCAAATCCTTTATAATCAAGACCTGCCCGTAAACTATACTCATAACGGGGGGTTGAGTTACCTATCACCTTCAAATCCCCGTAGTCAGCTGCCCCAGAACTATTCTGAAGAAGCCGGTTTCCGGGGTTGATAACACCGTCTCCATTCAAATCTTTAAATTTAACATCCCCCGGGCCAAATCTGAAGTTTCCTGATTGCAGTTTACCTTGAGTAGCTGATGTGGCATCGGTTAATTTGTTAACCGTAAAACCATCACTGGAAGTTCCGGTAATTAATTTACCATTGCCATCATATTGGAAATCACTTTTTTGATATAATCTATCCGTTTGATAACCCCAGATTTCACCATAGGTTTTGCCAACATACCAATTGTCAATGCTCTTGGTGGTTCCATATTTTGTAATCTCTGTTTTTGCATCTGCAAAAGTGGCTACCAAATTAATACCAATGCCGTTTTTAAAACGGTGATTAAAGTCCATTTGAATTTCAACGCCATTTGTCCGTAAAGAGCCATAATTGCTTTGTGGAGCTCCAACCCCGAATGTTGCAGGAATACCCTCCTGAGGAACAATCATATTTTTTGTGTCACGTCCAAACCAGTCAACAGAAATTCCAACTTTATCATCCAGAAAACGTGCATCCAAACCCAGGTCAAGGGTGGTGATATCCTGCCAGGTAACCGATGCAGACACAGCAGAAGGAGTAGCAAATTGATAAAGCTTGGCACCAGAAATAACCCAGTTATTATATGATCCGGCCATTGTCGGAATATAAAGTGAATTAGGTACGGACTGATCTCCGATTGTACCCCAGGATCCCCGGACTTTTAATGCACTTAGCATAGGTTTTGCCCATTCCATCCAGGTTTCTTCATTAACACGCCACCCTGCTGAGAAAGATGGAAAATATCGCCATCCGAGCTCTGTGGGAAATTTTGAAGTGCCATCGTACCTTAGATTTGCTTCCAATAAATACCTGTCCTTGAAATTGTAGTTTACACGTCCAAAATAGCCAAGCTGAGATTCCCAGTATTCTCCACCACTTGTCGTTTGAGTACCGGTAGCGAGATCAAACTGCGGGTTTGTGTAATCAATAAGCTGTGTAGTCTGAGACCAGTTGTATGCGTATTTATATGCCACGCTATTCATCCCCAGCATAAATTTGAATTTATGTATTTCGTCGATGCTCATATTATAAGTAGTATTTATATTGAGAGTATTCCACTGATCGTTTTTAACATAACGATACACATGGTCCGGGTTAGCACCTACTCCTGTATAAGTGTACATACTCAGTTCATATCCCGGTAAAGCTCCGGCAGTTGCAGAAGGGACTATTTCTCCTGAATCATTGAAATAAATCCTATTCCCGGCCTTGTCAAATTTAGGAATTGCAGAAGACCATGAATCCCGCGCTGTAAAGCGTGTACCGGGTCGCTTCGTAATATACTCCTGATTGGCATGGGTATAATCAAAATTTATTTTCCAGTCTTTAAGAGGGGTAATTGTTATTCCTCCGTTCAGGCTCGTATAATTTGTTTCCTGGAAAGCAATATTTGCCTGCGCAACCTCAGAAGCAGGACTTCTTATCGGATCTCCATCTTCTGTTGTCAAAGGATATGTGGGAGCCCAGCGGTAGAGGTATAACCAAGGGTCAGCCGTAGTTGAGTTCGTGGCATAAGCATAATCTTTAATACGCTTTGAAAACAATGCACCTGCGTAAACTCTTAACTTTTCGGATACATCAGTTCCAACGCGAATAGATCCATTATTACGCTTGAAATCATCTTTTTTAGACGGCTTCTCCATTCCTGTTTGATTTAAATATCCATAACTGATATTAAAATCTGTTTTTCCGCTTCTGCCATTTAAAGAGAGATTGTGAGTTTGTGTCGGAGCCCACTCTCTTACCATGTAGTTATAAGGATCATACGTTCTTAACCCAATTTTATTGGCATTGGCATCCACATACCAGTCACGTCCATACAGCATAGGATCATTAGGTTTTACAGTACTTCCCCAATTAGTTTGCCATGCCTTTGCTTTTTCGTATCCATCGCGCGTAACCATCCAAAAAGCCCCGGCTAAAGTTTTTCCCTCACGTTCGGCAGCAACAATAGCATATTCCAATGCATCCAGTTGCCCCATCTCCATTTTCTTTGAGATGTTCTGGAATGAGATGTTTGTAGAATAGGAAATGTCAACACGATCCGTTTTGGCTCCTTTTTTGGAAGTAATCAAAATAACACCAAATGCTGCTTTTGATCCATATATAGAAGCGGAAGCCGCATCCTTCAATATTGAGATCGACTCAATATCATCCGGATTCAACATTTGTATGGAAGGAATCTCAACATTATCCAATAAAATTAACGGGGAGGATCCTCCCTGCATTGAACCGAACTGTCCGCGAATCTTCATGATAGGGTCAGAACCAACTTCACCGCTTGGTATAACAACACTAAGGCCCGGTGTTGTTCCCTGAAGGCCACGACCAACGTCCGCAATTGGTCTTGATTCCAGAAGCTTTGTATCCACCGAAGCAACAGCTCCGGTCAGGTTAACCTTTTTCTGTGTGCCATAACCAACAACCACTACTTCTTCTACCTGTTTCAGGGAAGACTCAAGATCAATGACCAGGTTTGCAGATCTGCCGGGCTTGATCTCTTTGGATATCATCCCGATAAAACTGACTACCAAAACTGACTCCGGATCAACAGAGATTGAAAAGTTTCCTGAAACGTCAGTTACAGTACCTTTTGTTGTGCCCTTCTCTATTATAGTAACCCCCGTGAGTAATTCACCGGTAGCTTTGTCACGAACAGTTCCTGTAAGTGTTCGTTTTTGTGCATAGGTCATTTGAACGACAACGCACAAAATGAAAAAGAGAGCTAATGTTTTCTTCATTTCATTTGATTTTTGGTTTTAGTAATTTATATCAAGTGGAAATTTAAATTCATAATCATCACTTAATACCTGGTGATTTATGACAAATATTAAGAAAGGTTTACAAATTTTCACTAAAAGTACAAATTTGTTTTGTATGTTGTATGACAACTTTCAAAAATATTCCTGTTTTCCCAAAGAAATTTACTATCTCTCAGAAAAAGGAAACAAAAATCATGTTTAAGACATCTAAAACAACCTGCCAATCTCCTTCTTCAACTCATTCATGGCAATAACTATTGATTGATTTTGGTCTTCAATATAGTTATCAATTATTTTTTTGCTCAGGGCCAGTGCCGGGGCTCCATCATCAATTTCCTCTGCTGATCTGTTAATAATCCCTATAATTTCTTCACGGGCCCTCCGGATCGTTTCCCACAGGAATGGTGAAACATATATTTGCTGGGATAAATTATGTTCAAATTCCTGCCGGATATGAGAAAGTAATTGATGATGATAATCAGATGCCGTTATATCATGTGGTGATAACCGGATCAGTAATGACTGGGGAGAAATCCGTTCCAGTAAAAGTGTAAGGCGCTCAAATGCCTGCAATCTTACAGGGGTTATGATACCACTATTTTTCGCCCGGAGTTCAAACTCACGCCGGCGCTGATCGTTTTCAAGCATATCGCGAAAAAGAAAATAAGCTGTCAGAAAAACAATTATTGCAGGAAGCCCTATTTTTAATACCTCCCAAAATGTGTTTGCATCACTTCCCATAATGATAATTTGTATTCAAATGATTAATATTTTTGTTTATGTTCTGTCTTAAGTTCGTTTTTAACCTTTTCTTCTGAACTTCCGGACAATTGTAAATAGAGAAAAAATGTCAATACAAAATAGATGATTGTAAGAACTGCAATCAGCGGATATCGCTTCCTTTTGAATTGAAACATAAGCAGTGAAACAATTGCCGGAATACCACCGGCTACTGTCTGCCATCCTGCCGAGATAAGCAGAGAAGCTGTGGATTCAGGTTCATTTATGTCAGAAAAAGTATTTAATCCACTAAAAAAATTGAAGTAAAGTGCTGTAAGGCTGGTTGCTATCAGAAGTAACCACCCAACGCGGGTTAACAGGTTTCTTTTATCGATATACCCGACGGTGATTAACACAACTCCGGTAAATATTCCCCATTGAGGGAGTAGTGTCGGAAGATAAAATTGGGAACCGGTCATTTTTTTCAGCTTAATAAATTTATGCAAATTAGTGAATATCTTCTTAACAATTTAATAAAACTGACTTAAAGTTTAATATCCGTATTTTTGAGGACAAAATAAATAATAATTCATGAAGAAAGAATTAGAAAGAGATCCACGGGCAAAAGGATTGATCTTCGACATAGATGGAACGATTTGCGATACGATGCCTGTTCATTATCTTGCCTGGCGGGCAACTGCGGCAGAACACGGAATAGAGTTTACCCCCGAACATTTTGTTGAGGTTACAGGGGTCCCGGCACTGCAAACCAGTCAATTCATAAAGGCAAAATTTGACGCAGATTTTGATATCCACGAATTTACAAAACGTAAAGAGGAACGTTTTGAACAAAATATGCATTTGGCAAAACCTATCGAACCAGTCATTAAAGTTATCAGGGAAAATAAAGGTAAACTTCCAATGGCTTGCGGAACAGGCGGATCGCAATATCTGGCCTGGAAAACACTTGAAATGGCCGGAGTTAAGGATTGTTTTGAATATGTTGTGGCAGCAGAGGATGTGGTTAACCATAAACCATTTCCTGATACTTTTTTAAGGGCTGCCGAATTGATTGGCATCCTACCTTCAGAATGTGAAGTTTTTGAAGATGGGCTACTTGGCTTGCAGGCTGCCGCAGCTGCTGGTATGATGTATGTCGATGTCACCCGGTATTATAATGTAACCATAGGCCAGGAAATTTAAGGTAAAGAAATTGAGTGGTTTATTATTGCTAATTTTGCTCTCCGGTTAAGATTATGGGTTTATGGATTTTAAAATTGTATCCGATTATCAGCCAACAGGTGATCAGCCTGAAGCAATTGAACAACTTGTTAACGGGATTATTACCGGTATTCCTTACCAGACTTTGCTTGGGGTCACGGGTTCCGGGAAAACTTTTACAATGGCAAATGTCATCGAAAAAGTTCAGAAACCAACTTTAATTTTAAGTCACAACAAGACTCTTGCAGCACAGCTTTATGGCGAAATGAAACAATTCTTCCCTGAAAATGCGGTTGAATATTTCGTTTCGTATTACGATTATTACCAACCCGAAGCGTATCTACCTGTAACCGACACCTTTATTGAAAAGGATTTATCGATTAACAAAGAGATTGAAAAACTTCGGTTAAGCACTACTTCCGCATTGCTTTCAGGGCGGAGGGATGTTGTTGTAGTTTCCTCTGTATCATGTTTGTACGGTATTGGTAATCCTCAGGATTTTCATGCAAATGTAATCAAGGTAATAGTTGGCGAGCCTGTCAGCAGGAATGCATTCCTTCGAAAATTGGTCGATGCTATGTACTCAAGGAGCGAACTGCTTTTTCAAAGGGGAAATTTCAGGGTTAAGGGTGATACGGTTGACATTTTTCCGGCATACGCTGACGATGCAATCAGGATTGTTTTTTTCGGGGATGAGATCGAGGAAATTGCCTCCTTCAATCCGGATAATGGATACACAATTAACAGTCTGGATAACTGTGTGCTATATCCTGCCACGCTCTTCGTAACAACGAAGGAGAGCATTCATTTGGCTATCAAAAATATACAGAATGATCTTGTTGAACATATCGATTTCTTTAAGAGGTCCGGGAAATTTGCAGAAGCGAAACGGATTGAAGACCGGGTAACTTACGACCTTGAAATGATCCGCGAACTCGGTTATTGTCCTGGTATTGAAAATTATTCAAGGTATTTTGACAAAAGGGAACCCGGCTCGCGTCCTTTCTGTCTGCTCGATTATTTTCCCGAAGACTATCTGATGGTTGTCGATGAAAGCCACGTGACGATGCCGCAAATCCATGCGATGTATGGTGGTGACAGGTCCCGGAAGGTTACCCTGGTTGATTATGGCTTCCGGCTTCCTGCTGCTATTGATAATCGTCCTTTGAAATTTGAAGAATTTGAAAATATTGCGAGACAAATTGTATTTGTTAGTGCAACTCCTGCTGATTATGAATTGCATAAGAGTGAAGGTATTGTTGTTGAGCAGATTATAAGGCCTACTGGTCTTTTGGACCCCCGTATTGAAATAAGGTCCAGGATTAATCAGATTGACGATCTTATGGAAGAGATTCATTTGAGAAGCAGTAAAAACGAACGTGTACTTGTTACGACCCTTACTAAAAGAATGGCTGAAGAACTGACTAAATATTTTATCAGGATGGGAATCCGGTGCCGTTACATACATTCGGATGTCGACACAATGGAAAGAGTTGAGATTATGGAGCAGTTGCGTAAAGGTATCTTTGATGTGCTGGTTGGCATAAACCTGTTGAGGGAGGGCCTTGATCTGCCTGAAGTTTCGCTTGTTGCGATTCTTGATGCAGACAAAGAGGGATTTCTCCGTTCTGAAAGGTCACTGACACAAACAGCCGGACGTGCAGCCCGGAATCTGAATGGCCTGGTGATCATGTATGCTGATAAAATTACTGATTCAATGCAGCGGACTATCGACTCTGCAAATTACAGAAGGATAAAACAAAATGAGTACAATATTGAGAATGGGATTACTCCTACCCAGATAATAAAGCCGACCCGCGAAATTATAGGTCTTGAATACCGCCCGGATAAATCAGCAATGGGGAGGGCTTATATACCACCGGAAAGCATTGATGTGGCTGCCGATCCGGTTGTGAAGTATATGACTACTGATGCTTTGGAAAAGACGATTCTGAAGACGAAAAAAGAGATGGAAAAGGCAGCGAAAGAACTCGATTTCATTGAAGCTGCCCGCTTGCGCGATGAGATGTACCGTTACAGGGAATTGGTGGCAAAACGACAAAATGGATAACAGGATTGGAAATGTAGCTTTGGCCATGATGCAGAAAAATTGTGGTGATACGCGAAGAATCGAGCACTCACTCAAGGTTTTTGCTTATGCTCAACTTTTGGGTATTGCTGAATCACTAAATGATAAAATGATGGAAATTCTCGTGTTATCCGCTCTGCTGCATGATATTGGTATACATATTGCTGAAAAGAAATATGGAAAGGCTACAAGTCGTGACCAGGAATCTGAAGGTCCGCCGGTAGCACATGAAATACTAACTAAAATGAATTTTGAACCGGAAGTTATTGAACGTGTCTGTTATATTATCAGCAGGCATCACACGTTTTCAGCCGTGGATAATATTGATTTTCAGTTGCTTGTTGAGGCAGATTTTCTGGTAAATTCAGTGGAGGACCATTTGTCTGATATTCAGGTTTCGAATTTTGCAAAAAATATTTTTAAATCTGAAAGCGGATTATCGTATTTGATGTTGCTTTTTCCGGATATTGCATTATAAAGAGGCACTGCCTTGCATCTTTACCCAAATTAGAAAATATTGATGATGTGGCTGATTAAAAAACTGAACCAATAGAAAGACGAACCACATCAAGTGTTACGGAAATTTATATGATTGGGAATGATAGTTCAGAAAAGTTTATCTTTGCTATCATAAAACAAAGAACCCGGCTTCATCACCAGCATAAATACTGGGAGAGGAATTACCGGGACCACAATGCAAGGATATTATATTAATGGACAACAAAACAATTATTGAGCGGATTAATTCAAAAGAAAGATTGGAGCCTTATTTGAGACATCATAAAAATGATTTCAATAAGGCCATATCCCACTATAAAAGCAACCTCTTAATTTCAGAAGTGTTTTACCCATTGCTTGCGATTTTAGAGATTGGATTAAGAAATTTGATTGACTATCAGCTATATACACGATTAAATGATAAGCAATGGTATGAGAATACAGAGTTTGTAAAGATTTAAACACGATTTCAGATTGCTGAATATTTCTGATCCATTTAAAAAGATTAAATTTGGTGTAAAAAATTAAAGAAATAATGATATATCAAACTGGTTATTCTAAATATGTCTTGAGCAGTTTACTTCTTGATGTATGACGCAATCGTTTTATTGCTTTCTCTTTAATCTGCCGTACGCGTTCACGTATCAGGCCAAAACGTTCGCCAATCTACTCAAGCGTCATTTCCTGACAGGCAATTCCAAAAAACATCCTGATTATATGTGCCTTCGCCACAAAACAAGAAGATTGGTGCTTAATCGAAGTGAATCATTATATTTTGTAAATTGCAGGAAATTAAAATACAAACGTATGGATAACGATAGTATGTACATACAACAACTTAAAGAAAGTTTGAAAGAACTAAATCCATATTTAATAATGCTTTTTGGCTCATACGCCTGGGGTACTCCACATAAAGATAGTGACATTGATTTGCTTGTAGTTACCAATGATGATTTTATGCCAGAAAATTATGATGAAAAATTAACGTTGTCTTTAAAGGTTAAAAGGCAAATTTTTGAGATAAATAAGCAGGTTGCCATAGATCTAATTGTTTATACAAGACCAATGTATCAGCGATTTATTGAATTACAAAGCTCCTTTTCACGCGAAATACTAAGTAAAGGAATAATCCTGTATGAAAACAATTACAAAGCAATGGCTTGAATTGGCCAAAACTGATTTATTGGCTTGTGAACGTACATTAAATGATGCCATGCTTACGAATATCGTAGCATTTCATGCTCAGCAAACTGTTGAAAAATGTTTTAAGGCAATTATTGAGGAGAACGGAATGCACTTAACTCGAATTCATGATTTAACTCGATTATTCAGTCAAATATTGGAAGAAGTCGACTTTGAAGTTGACTTTGCCTTTTTGCAAGTACTTGATTCTATTTATACCTCATCTCGATACCCAAGCGATTTAGGATTATTGCCTGAAGGCAAGCCAACAATAGAGCTAGTAGCACAATTGTATCAATTTGCAAAAAATGTCTATGAGAATACGATCAAAATGATTGAAAAATAAGTTATTAGCAATATTGTAAGGTATTTCAATTAAAAAATAAGCCCTTCTCTCCGAAAAGAAAAGGGCTTCTCAAATATGAATCTTACCGTTTATCCTAAATAAGTTTTGAGCAATTTACTTCTTGAAGTGTGGCGCAAACGTCTGATAGCCTTTTCTTTAATCTGCCGTACGCGTTCACGTGTCAGTCCGAAACGTTCGCCGATCTCTTCAAGTGTCATTTCCTGGCAGGCAATTCCAAAAAACATCCTGATAATATCTGCTTCCCGCTCAGTTAATGTTGTCAATGAACGGTCGATCTCACGCGAAAGCGATTCGTCAATGAGCACCCTGTCGGCACTCGGAGAATCGTTATTGATCAGGACATCAAGTAAGCTATTGTCCTCGCCATCAACGAACGGAGCATCAACTGAAACATGCCTTCCGGAAACGCGCAGTGTATCTGCGACTTTATCTGCAGGCAGTTCGAGTTGGTCTGCCAGTTCTTCCGGCGAAGGCCTTCTTTCGTGTTCCTGCTCGAATTTTGAATATGCCTTGTTAATTTTATTTAAAGAACCTACCTGATTAAGCGGAAGGCGCACAATTCTCGATTGTTCGGCTAAAGCCTGAAGAATCGACTGCCGAATCCACCAGACCGCATAGGAAATGAATTTAAACCCACGTGTTTCATCAAATTTTTCAGCAGCTTTTATGAGGCCTAAATTTCCCTCGTTGATTAAGTCGGGTAAGCTAAGGCCTTGATTTTGATACTGTTTAGCAACAGAGACAACAAACCTCAGATTTGCCCTTGTCAATTTTTCAAGTGCAGCCTGATCACCTTTCTTTATGCGTTGTGCCAACTCAACCTCTTCTTCCACGGTAATTAACTCCTCCTTACCTATTTCCTGAAGATATTTGTCAAGCGATGCACTCTCGCGGTTGGTAATAGATTTTGTAATTTTTAATTGTCTCATGCTCTCCTATTAAAAGTCTGCAAAGATACAAACATTTGTTGTTTTGTGCAATATCAAAACAGGGGTATAATTTTTTATATTTCTGAATATTATTCCTGCATTTTGAACACATAATAAGTCCATTCACCTCCCGGATAAACACCTTCGACCAATATGGGTTTTTTATTGCTGGATTGTGAAAGTACCCTTTTTATATCTTCAACACTTGAAACAGATATTTTGTTTATATCAGTGATAATAAATCCGATTTTAACGCCGGCTTCCTTTAATTTACCATTGGTCAGATTTGTTACCTGAATTCCTTCATCGATTTTAAGGCGGTCTTTATCTTTTTCGGTGATTTGTCCAAACTCTGCTCCAAGAACTGAAAAAGACTCTTTAACTATAGAGGTATCTCCTTTTGTATTACGCAATACAACATTGAATTGTTTTATATCACCATTCCTTTTTACAGTGAGAGAAACCTTGTCGCCAGGTCTGTATTTCCCGATTTGTTCCTGCAGTTGTGAGACGGTATTTACCTGACTGCCATTCACAACCGTAATAACGTCGCCTTCCTTAATTCCAGCCTGCCGTGCGGCTCCTTCTTCGGTTGTTTTTCCGACATATACCCCTTCAATTTTGTCGATTTTTTTCTCTTTTGCAAGGTTGTCATCAACAGTCCTAATCTCGACACCCAGCATTGCCCGTTGTACTTCACCATATTGCTTCAGGTCATCAACAACTTTTCGTGCAATTGAAGCAGGAACTGCAAATGAATAACCTGAATAGGAGCCTGTTCTGGATGCGATTGCAGCATTTATGCCAACCAGTTCACCGCTTGCATTTACAAGTGCGCCACCGCTGTTGCCAGGATTCACCGCTGCATCGGTCTGAATAAATGATTCCAAAGGCATCTGTCCGCTCATAATACCGATACTTCTTGATTTGGCACTAACAATTCCGGCAGTTACTGTTGAAGTAAGATTGAAAGGGTTGCCAACTGCAAGTACCCACTCTCCTAACTTGAGAGTCTCGGAATTTCCCCATACCAGGTAGGTTAGCTCCTTTGCTTCAATCTTTACCAAAGCGATATCGGTATTCGGGTCGCGCCCGATCACTTTTGCAATAAATTTGCGGCTATCGTTCAAAACGACCTCAATATTATCAGCATCTTCAATAACATGATTATTCGTAACAATATAACCTTCGGGACTGATTATAACTCCTGACCCTGCGCCCAGATTGTATTCCTGCTCCTGTTTATTGCCCCTCGGTTGTTGATTACCTCTTGGACCAAAGAAAAAATCGAAAAGGGGATTATCAGCGTCTCCATAAGACTGAGCCTTCATTTTAGTGGTAATATGAACGACAGCATGAACGCTTTTTTCTGCAGCCTGTGTAAGATCAGGCAACTGAGCCTGAGGACTAGCCGGGGTATTATAACTTGTGAATTGTACCGGGGTGCTGTCTTTAACAGCCAATTCCCGGGTCTGAGTATTAAACCTTGAATATAAAATGATGGCTAAAATGGCTCCGGCAAAAGCTATTGCCAGTGTTGTTGTAATTTTTTTTAAGGTGTACATAATTAAAAGTTTTAAAATTAATACCTATTAACCTACAATTTGCGTACCAATTCAGTGCAAAAGTACTGATTAGACATAAGAGCCGGGTCAATTGTTTAACCTGATTAACATACTTTAACTTCACTTTTACTTTGTTAGCCAAACATAATCAGCTCTTCTCAAAACCAGAATAGGCCTTTTTAATGAATCCTGTTTATCGTTTTATCAGATTTTAGATTTTTCTGAAAAACCTTCTCAATTCACCTATCCAAAGCACAATTGAGGTAGAACCAACAATTGCAATCCAGTCATGAAGTTTTAACGGGACCGTTCTAAAGACTTCTCCGCCAAATTCGACAATTAGTACCTGGCCAATAAAAATTACCGCCGCAACAATAATAAATCCAATACTTTGGTTCATATTTTTAAAAGCAGATTTTCCCGTCGCAAAAGCTTTGGCATTAAACATATTCCAGAATTGGAGCATTACAAAAAAAGTAAAGAATCTTGATAAATCAACTTTACTAATATTCCCTTCATTATCAGTATAATAATAAAGCATTCCGAATAACACCGCTACGAAGGCAAAGCCAACAAATAAAATTGATGAGCGCATAGCAGGGGTAATAATAAAGTCATCATTCTTACGCGGCTTATTTTTCATGACACTGTCATTGGGAGGTAAAGAAGCTAAAGCACCGGCTGCAAAAGTATCCATGATTAAATTTACCCAGAGCATTTGGGTAACAGTCAGGGGCAACTGATGTCCGAATATAGATCCAAGCAGTACAATAACAAGTGCCGCAACATTGATAGTCAGCTGAAAGAGAATAAACCTCTGAATATTCTGATACAACGACCTGCCCCACATTACAGCTGTGGCAATGCTGTTAAACGAATCGTCAAGTAATGTAATGTCACTGGCTTCTTTTGCTACTGAAGTTCCGGATCCCATTGACAGACCAACATGGGCAAAGTTCAGGGCGGGAGCGTCATTTGTACCATCGCCTGTAACTGCAACTATTGAACCTGTCTTCTGGAGCAACTGAACCAAACGCTGTTTATCAGTAGGCCTTGCACGACACATTATTTTCAGTTTCTGAACCATGTCAGCTGCTTCGTCATCACTTAACGCTTCGAATTCGGGTCCTGTTATAATATTCTTTGCCTCGTCGCTGTTGTTCCAGATACCAATCTGACGCCCGATCTCGCGGGCAGTCCCCGGTGTGTCTCCTGTAACAACTTTAACATCTATGCCGGCATTCAGACATTTTCTTACAGCATCCGGAACATCTTCGCGAACCGGGTCGGAAATTGCAACAACTCCCAGATAAGTTAAACTGGTATTGGTGAGATTGCCATTCAAAAACCTATCTTTCCCGTCTTCGATAATTTCAAAGGCAAATCCCAATGTCCTCATTGCCTGATTCTGGTAGTGAATCAAAAGCTCTTCAACTGAGCCTGTTGCAGCAGCAACAGATTTTCTGTCGCTTTCAAAAAGTACATCATTACACTTTGAAAGTACTATTTCAGGTGCCCCCTTCACGTAAAGAACCCTTTTGTTTATTAATGGTGAATCTATAATTGTAGCCATAAATTTCCTCTCAGTCGAAAATGTAAGCTGCTCAATTACTGAAGCGTCTTCACGCAACTCAAGATAATTAATCCCATTGGTATGTAACCATAGTAAAAGAGCCGCTTCAGTTGGGTTTCCCAGAGTTTTAATAGTTTGATTATCAGAGAAATCAAGAAAAGCAGTTGAGTTTATGGAAATACCCTCTTTTATAAGGGCACTCAATTCATCTTCTGATAGTTGCTGATCCTTTAAACCAAAGAAATTAGTATTTGCCACCTGCATCCGGTTTTGAGTCAGGGTTCCTGTTTTATCTGTACAGATTACGGTTGTTGCCCCGATGGTTTCGCATGCATGCATCTTTCTGACCAGATTGTTCGCCTGGAGCATTTTGCGCATACTTAATGCGAGGCTTAGTGTCACGCTCATGGGTAATCCTTCAGGAACTGCAACTACAATCAGGGTTACAGCGACCATGAAATACTGCAGAATTCTGCCTGCTACTTCAACACTTACCCACGATTTTGTGTCTAAAGGGTTAATTCCAAATGCAAAACCAATCAGAATCAGTAAAACAAAAGTAATCATTCCAAAAAATAACCATTTTAACCAACCTCCTTCCCCGATGCTTACCGGAAGTTCCTTATTTTTGCCAAGTAGTTCATATCCGTCATAAATTATTGGCATCCAAACTTTTACAAGCGCAATCATTGCCGAAATAATAACGATGCCGATTGACCCGAGTTGTGCTGGAGTGTAAGAGGCGTCACCAAAAAACATATCTTTTATAAACAAAGCACAAAAGGTCATAACTGCCAGCCCGAATCCAACTACACCTATGAATTTGGCCAGACCGTCTAGCTGTTTGTTCAGAGGGGTCTCTTCGCCGGACATTTCAGTTGATTTTTCAGCTACCTTACCATATTCGGTGGCATCTCCGACATTTTTAACCTCTACAACAGCGTGACCATCCATTACCTTAGTCCCTCGCATCGCCCAGTTCGAAGGGTACGTCGATTCATTATCGAACTCTTTTGGATTTGTTGTTTTATCAATTATTGGTTCTCCGGTAAGGCATGACTCATCAATCTGGAGTGAAACAGCTTCCAGAAGTTCACCGTCAGCGGGGACTTCTTCACCGGTTCCAAGTAAGATGATGTCACCGACAACAATATATTTTTTAGGGATTTCGCTGACATTACTGTTCCTGATCACCTTAATCAGAGTGACGTCATTCACCTGGTTCAGAATATCAAACTTTTTATTGGCATCCATTTCAAACCAGAATGCGACACCGGTGGCCAGAATAATTGCGCAGAAAATACCGATAGTTTCGGCAAACTCTTTATGTACAAAGGAAATTCCTAACGAAAGGAATGCAGCGATTAAAAGAATCCGTATTATCGGATCTTCAAATTTTTCAAGAAAAAGTTTCCATAAAGGGTCGCGCTTTGGCGGAGTGAGAAGGTTACTTCCATATTTTTTCCGGCTTTCGGATACTTGTTCATTTGTCAGGCCAGTGTAGTGTTTTTTGTGTTCCATGTATTAAAATTTTTGTTTTTAAATGCTTATAAATATACTTAAAGATACTCAATTCTGTGATTACTGATTAATCAATTTTAAAAAGTCTGCCAAATAAGCCCTAAAATACTCTAATTGCAGCAATGGCAAATACAATACATACCGCAGCAATTATTGCAATATGTTTCAAATTGAAGTCAAGTATTTTTTTCACTTCAGGGCCTGTTTTTATTGCCAGAAAGGCCAGGGAATAGAATAACCTGCCAAAGCTCCAAACGCAGTTCCCAAGGTTCCGGATAATGCATACTTATATGCTTTTGTGATATTTGGCAACGATAATGTTAAAAAAACATTGGTGTTGGCAGGGGTAAAAGGGAGGCATTGGCAAAAGCGCAAATAAATAATGCCCATATACCCCATTTGGTGTTTGTCTATCTCAAACTCCAAAGTTTTATCATTTTTAACCAATTCTTCACATATAAGTAATTATTATGCTGAACTTATTAAATATCATATGATTATGTATAATAAATATTTATTGGCCACTTACTTCAATTGTTGGGGAAAACACAAATTGAATAAACATGAGCTTTCAGTTCATGCCGATATTGTGATATAACTAAGGATTATTTTATTAATTATTAGGGGGTTGCCAAACAGAAGCGGGATACCAGAGAATTAAATTGCAATTTTGCAGATCGGGGATTTGATAAACGAGATCAACAGTTTCGATATATTGAGAAATTGGATTAAATTGTTCATCATCAAAAAAATCAAAATCCAAAATAACATTATTCTCCTCACCATGGGTTCCGGTTGGTATCTCTATACCGTTTGGCTGGATAATGTAATTTGAATACACAACACTTATTTCCGGGCAGAAAAAAACTGCAAGCAAAAAAGTAAGTTTTAATAATATTGATCTTTGTCCCTTCATCAGATGGCAAGAGTAGTAATATTTATTATAACTTTGAAAATGTGCATGTTAATTTATTATTAATTTGATACCAAATCTTCAATTACCTTTAGGTTTGCCCTATACTCCGGGAATTTGAAGTATTCGTTTCCTAATGCCTTATAATATAATTTGTTAATGAATGATTGGCTTTGATTCTTAATGAAATGTAGAAATGCATCATGATTACAGTTAAGGATATATTTAACAATCCTGGTGTTGAATTTAAAATCATCCTGATTTACTATAGATTGAAGGTCAGAAATTTTCTGAACAAAGAAATGGTTTAAATAATTTTCGGTTTTTGGACATATTGCGGGATCTGTCAGCTCGGCAAAATAGAGCATATAGCAATGATTCTGTATGTCAAAATCGTCTAACATCTTGATAATTACTCTTTCATGTGTCCCGGTTATTTTAATATCATCCAAAAATATCAGAATTTTATTTCTGAGCAGAGCTTCATCAATATGAAATTTATCCCCTTTTATCAGATTATATCGTTCTTCAGATGTCATTTCACCATAATCTTCACGGTAGGTTACATTACGGTGGATCTTTCCTGTTTCAACAGGTGAAAATCCATTTTCAAAAAGAAACTGATTGAGTTTGTCAATAAAATGAATCGTCATAAAATATGAGGCCGTCGGAATATGGGAATAGGCACTTGGCAAAACAACGATTGCTTTACCGCTATAGCTGAATTTAAACAACTGATTGATAAAACGGTCTGCAAGTTCATATCCAAATTCACGGGCAATATCTGTCGAACCGAATTTGAACTTCGAGTATTTCTCGGCCGGGAAATCAAAGTTATTAGGGTCTGAAACCTGGTAGGCACTAAACTTCTCAATCGTTCTCTTGTATGTGTTTTTTAATATCATTAATTGTATATTGTTGATTTTTAATATGTAATGCTTTAAATCCGTATCTCAGGGCACCTTTATAATCGGTTTTATAATTATCACCAATATGAAGGACTTCTCCTTTTTCAACGCCTGTCTGTTCGAATACCTTCTCAAAAAAACCGTATGAGGGTTTAGATACTCCGGTTTCGTCTGAAAAGACGGAGAAATCGAAGAACCGGGCTATATTTAAATTCCTTAATGTCGACGATATAATTTCACCTTCAATAAACCCGGTATTGCTGCTGATGTTTAAGTTGTACCCTTCATTCTTCAGTGAATATAGCAACGGCTCTGTTGAAACATTAAGGAATATTGGTTGAAAATTCCCGAATAGATTGTTGATATGCAACTTAATTTTCATTAGCAGGCTGTTACTAACCAATTTCTGATCTATTCCAAGCTTCAGCAATATACGCCGGTACATCCATTCGGTTGGGATTTTCTTCCCGCTTATTTCATTCCATCTGTCGCAAACTTTGTCAGTTTTCTGTATAATATCCATTATCTCCCTGACGGAATAAGATTTGGGATTAAATTCCTGCTTAAGAAATTCTGCACGTTTCTCCTTAAATTCAGGATGCGATTTTATCAGAGTCAGCCAAAGATCGAATGAGATATGTTTAATCAAAGCTTTTAATTTGTCTGTTTTAGTGCGTATTATCCCTTAACCATCTGTACAATTATTAATCTGCCTCCTTCGTCCTTTGAAAGAAGGATTTGTTTTCCATCAGTAAGTTCAACAGATTGATTGATCGGGATTTTAATTCCTTCGCTTTTGTCTTCCAAATCGTTTAAACGCTGGTTAATCAAAAGCCATTTGTTGTTGTGAAAAACGAAATACCCTACAGGCTTTTTTTGTTCTTCTGTCAAACGTTCATTAGGTGAAATATTTCTGTTAACATGCCATAGATACAGATATTGGTTATTATATACCATAAGTCTGTAATTATCAGGGTTATATGTCCCGGCTTTACGCGAGGAGTACAGATTAAGTACCGGTAACTGACCTTTGTAAGGTGTACCACAGAACGGACATTTTGGCTGTGTTGAATTATCGAAGATAAACCATTTATGCCAGCACGACTGATTCTGGCAAGGTTGCATAAGATCAACGGTTTTTAAAAGGGCGTCTTCCCATTCGTTAGCAGTTGGCCGTGATGCCGGACTATGAAGTCCATTAATAAAAGCTTTGTCAAACAGCGTTTTGAGGTATGGTCCGCAAACAGTATATGGTGTTTTCGCCGGATCTCCCTGAGGAAGTTGACTTTGATTCAACTGGTTGACCTTTACCTGATTGCTTTTGTCTGTCGGATGCTCAATGAACAACGCTTCTGAGCCCATTGAGAGTTCTTCGTCTTTTGTACAATCCAGGTCATTTACCTTGCCTCCCCGCAGCGGATGACGATACAGGAGGTACATATAGATCATAACTGCAAGTGCGTGACGGTCAGTGGCAATACTCGGAACTTTCCGTGCAGGATCAGTGATCTTCAGGTGCTTAGTCTCGATAACTTCAGGAGCAATGAAATCGGGGGTTCCCAAAACGTCAGGAGGGAATTTGCCGGGAACCACCAATCCGTCGATATCAATAATTGCCGCTCTTCCAGTCGCAGGATCGATCAGCACATTTTTATATGAAAGATCTGAATGCGCAAGTCCTGCAGCATGTAATCGCTTAACAGCCCTGCTTATCCGGATACAAATCTGAAAATATTTGAACCAGTCACCTTTCTCTTCAGGGGCCAGAAATTTGTTTTGGTTTTTGGCCGACGCGAACCATTTTCCTTCCTTTTCTTTCCCTTTGATCCTTAAAAAATCGTTATTTACAGATCCCTTGGAAAAAAAGAAATGTTTTTGATAAGTGGGGCATACGAGTCCAAGTTTTCCATTGTATTCCACAATTTTTGTAGGCCAGCAATATAGATCCTGCCAGTATTCACCGCCTTGCTGATTGAAGATACGGTCGCGGTATATACCTGTAATATTCTGCAACCTGTCTTTGGCATTAAAATCCTGTTTATCGCGGAAAAATGCCACCACGTAATTCTTATCCGGACTGAAATAGACATCTTTCATTCCTCCGGAACCGATCATTTCGTCCACAAATTCGACAGGGGAACCGTCAGCAGAGGTTAGTTTAATTGTCTTTGCCATTGTCAGAAAAGAATTGCAATCGTGCGGTCATCGTGATTTCCCGGTGACCAGAAGTCAAGCCATTTTAACAATTGCCCGGCCGATTTTTCGTTATTGTCTTTGAATTCAACCTCATTGGAAAGGTCTGTCCATAAATCATCCCATTTTTCGATCTTTAACAAGTTGGCATCAGTTTCGAATTTTGGATCTGTAATGCCATCAGACATTAATATCAAGGCGGTAAATTCATCAACAATATCGAACCTTAACCTGCGGTATATCTCAGTAGGTTGTGTTATTTCAGGCATCGTAAGAAAACGGGTTTGTCCTGCGAACTCTCCTCCATCGGATTCTCCCAGAACTCTTAAGAATCTTGTGTTCTTATTGTAAATTCCGATTCCTCCGTCTCCGACCCAAAATGCCCCGACAAACCATCCAAATCTGAATTTTTTGCAGATGGAAACAATAAGTGTCGTCGAAAAATCCCTGACTGCAAAGCCCGGGATAGCAGCCTCTTCTTCAATGTTTTTATACGCTTTAAATACTGCAGTACCTACAATTCCGTATAGGGCATCACCCATTTTTTTACGGTTTGTATCAGATCCTTCTTTACTTAACTCTTTTATAAGATGTTCAAAATCTTTGTGTTGAACTTCAAGCTGTGCCTTGCATACCTTAACTACTGTCTGACAGGCGATTTGTGATCCCTTACGGGAAACTTTACATGAACCGGCTCCGTCGGCTACAGCGACAATGTACCAATTCGTAACTTTATCGTAATCCATTCCGAAATCATCATCCCTGAAAATTCCTTCGTGAGCGTGCGAACGACCACGCTGACTGGCGGCCACTATATCTTTTCGCTCTGTCTTTAAAAGAAATCCTGTCGATTCCACCTTCAGAAACTGAGAAGCACTATCTGGTTTCCAATAAGGATCATTTTTATCGGATGGTTTACTTTGCCATAAGGAGCGCGGATCAGGATTTATTATCAGCGTGAGTTTTCGTTCGAATACAGGTTTCCCTTCTATCCATCCATTTCGTTTAAGCAATAATCTGATAGTATGTTCACCTGCCGTAACAGGTGTTCCCGAAATGGCCCCGGTCACCGGATCAAATAAAATACCAAGTGGTTCGAGGCCTTCAAACCAAAAATATTCAATATCAGCAATCCCGATTTTATCTTTATTAAAAATAAAATTATAAGGATGATTGACTTTCCCGTTTGGTAAAGTGATGAATTTGGTTTTAAGCTGAGATGCAAGCTCATCATTCCGGTTGATTTCCATTTCATCCTTTGGTGGTTGCTGTTGAAGAAAGGCAGGATCATTTGCCTCCGGGAATAATTTATCGTTGTTCGGTTTATCAGGTAAGGAAGTTATGATATTTGATTCTTCAATAGATCCTGGATTTAAATCAACTGATTCCGATTGTGTCAGAGGCAAAGAATCACTGTTTTGCTGCGTTCCTGTATTCGCAGGAGCTAAGTCCATTTGGTTATCTTCATCTAATACAAATTGTTCCCAAAGCTTTAAGATGCTATTTCTGATCCCGTCTCCTTTGGAAGCAATGAATGCTTCAATCTGAGGTTCTTCAGTAACTGGTATTTCAATATTTGACAAATACTTGGTGATATCCATCATACAAATTTTAAAATGACCAGTAAAATGATGATCAGGATTACCTGGGACATATCAACGGCAATACCATTTCCCACCTGCGCCGGCGGGGCTATTGGCCTGAAAACGGACAGAACCGGTCTGAATATCGCATCGAAAAAATTAAACGTCCTGAGATAATTTCCTGTTAGGCGGTCTTTGTAGGGAGTAAGTTTGGAATATAAAAATAGTCCGACGATCAGGATATTCACGAAAATATAAAGCAATAATCTCATATTGTTAAAGTTAAATTTAATATACAGTTCATTTCAAATAAATTATTTATCATACCCTTCTGATTTCTCAAGCATTTTGAATCTTGATACTTATTGTCTATATTCCCATAGCCTAAATAACGGTGTGTACTTCAGGAGGCGGTGGTGGTAACTGCATTTCTGATGTTGAACCTATGCTCCTGTTTCCCATGCTTACTGATGCAGAAACCCATTTAAAAAACTGACGAAAAGTAGAGCTGTCTGTTGTGTCGAGGCTAACCACGTTGTCGGTAAGTTCCTTTAATTTAACTGTATCTGCTTTTGCACCTGCTGCACAAGCTATAATACTTCCGAATTTTCGTCTTTTAACTTCAGGAACCATCTGATTATATAATTGATTATCAGATGGTTTCCCGTTTGTCATGATAAACAGAAGTGGCATCCAGTCACCTTTGCGCTCAGCTGTGGTTAGTTGTATCTCATTATCAACCCTTTCGCAAAGGAATCTTAATGCTTCACCCAGATGTGTTCCGCCCGATTCAGGCAGCATAATTTCAGGTAACTGCAGACTTTCCAGTTCAGTCAAGGGCAATATTTGTTCGGCAACACGGTTAAATGTGATCAGGCTGATATGGACAGACTCTAATGCAAAAGGATCCTGTCGTAAACTCGCTACCATCGATTCGAGGCCAACTTTAATTGACTCGATAGGTTCACCATGCATTGCACCGGATGTTTGAATAAGTATATAAACAGGTAATCTTCTCATTTTTTATGACTCATTGAATACAGCTCGTTTGTCGAGATAAATTTATTCCATCCTTTTTCAGCATAGTTCCTGAAATTTCTTCCTGAATTCAAGTGGTTTACGAATATTGACAAAAGCTTCCCTTGTTCCGCCGATTCCAATAATTGTAATACTGCCGAAACCAAAGATCCTGCCCATGATAGTCTGATCTACGTTGACACTCTCTATTTTACTAAGATTGAGCTCAATGGTTTTCCGGCTGATTAATCCGGTTTTGATAACTACCCTTTTGTTGGTAATGGCAAATTCATCTGTGTAGAGATCAATCATGGGAGCAATAAAAAGGGTGAAAAGAGCCCTCAGGCTAAAAAATATCACCCAGTGATAGGTAGTTTCATATTCTACTTGTTCCCCGGCAATAAGATTATTTTGAACATAATGGCTCATTGGAATCTGTTTTAGTATATAAGACGAAATGAATAATTGAAACAGATCAGCTTTATTTTTAGATGCCCCGGATTGCTTCTGGCTCCTGGCAACTGGCAACTGGCTTCTCGCAGTAGAAAGAATTAATATCTACCTCTTGCTTGAACTATTATGAATGAGGCTATGTTGAAACCTGCTATGCTTCTGAAAGCCGATATCCCGGCACTGTCAGAAACTTTTATGTTTTGGTTGAACCATTCAGACCACAATATTTACTTCCGGCGGGGGAGGAGGCAGTTCGTTAAGGCCTGTGACCTCTTTTCCGCTGGCCTCAATTTTCTGACTGCCTGAGCTGACTGATGCGGATACCCACTTGAAGAAGGCTTTTATAGTTGCAGAATCGGCTGTATCAAGCTGAACTACAACATCAGTTATTTGTTTTAAAACCGAAGTATTTGCTCCTGCACCCGCGGCACAGGCAACAACCATTCCAAATTTGCCTTTTTTAAATTCTGCCAGCCCTTTTTGCCAGTTATCAGTTGGCTCTCCATCTGTCATAAGAAAAACCAGCGGCTTCCAGTCCCCTTTTTGTTCCAAAGTGGTTTTGGCAACTTCACTATCTGATTTTGAAGCAAGTAAAGATAATGCATCACCTAACGCAGTTGTTCCGTTCGCCTGAATATCCGGCATTTGAAACATCGAAAGTTCGGTAAGCGGAACCAGTTGCCTGGCAGAGCTATCGAAAGTAATAACACTTAGAAAAGCTGTTTCAAGGGCATAAGGATCCTGTCGCAAGGTAGATACCAAAACCTGAACACCATTTTTAACCGCTTCAATTGGTTCACCGGTCATTGAACCAGAAGTATCAAGAATTAAATATACTGGTAATCTTCTCATTTTATAAGTATTTAATAATTACACTGTTTAAAGTCCCTTTTAGATCTCTGTCGGCTGTAGGTTCTCCAATTGCATTGAATTTCCATTCACCATTCTTCTTATAAAATATCCCCATAACCATCGAAACATGCCCGGCAAAATTCGGTCCGTTAGCAATATCATAAGTTGCAAAAACTTCGTTCACCCGTGAAGAGGTCCCTTCATAAATCCTGATTGAGGCAAAAGGAATGCTCTTAAAATCCTGTCCACGAAAGCTGTTAAGTACAAATGCAATTTTAGTTACCGTAGGATCGAGCTTTCCCAGATCGACAGAAATAACTTCATTGTCTAAACCGTCATCTCCGCCTGTATCGCCAACCACGTCATCACCGCTATGACGTATTGATCCATTTCTGGCTTTGAGGTTTCCAAAATAAATCACCTCCAAAGCCTTATTATTATCATCGAATGTGGCGCAGCTGGCATCCAGATCGACAGCTTCCATCTTCTTCCCCCCGAAGAACCCCTTTTTCTCTATTGCCCCCCAATTTACCCCAACGCAAAGATTTATTAGTTTATTGCCGTTACTTTTTTCAAGGTTAATTTTTTGTCCTTTTTCAAGTTTAATTGCCATTGCCTTTAATTTTAATTGTATTTGCTCAAATAATCTTCTAATCCACCTTTAAGGCCAACACCAACAGCTTCGAATTTCCATTCCCCGCCACGTTTGTAAAGCCTTCCGAATTCAACCGCTGTTTCAATTGAGAAATCCTCGTCTAAATCGTATTTCAGAATTTCTTCGTTGGTATCCTGATTATATATTCTTACAAAAGCATTTCTTACCTGACCGAAGTTCTGTTTTCTGGAGGCGGCTTCATTAATTGTTACTACAAAACATAATTCGGTAGCAGAAACGTTAATTTTTGAAAGATTGACTTTGACACTTTCATCATCCCCATCCCCAGCACCTGTCAGATTGTCACCTGTATGCTCAACTGCGCCATCGGGTGATTTGAGATTGTTGTAAAATACGAAGTATTCATCTGTGAGTATCTTTTTATTCTCACCAAGGATGAAAACGGATGCATCGAGATCGAAATCTGCGCCGCTTGCAGAATTAGCATCCCAGCCTAAGCCTACTGTAAATTTTGGTAATGACACATTTACCCGTTGTCCCTTTTCTAAACTAATTGCCATAATGTGATGTTTTTTAGTTATTTATATATTTTTTCAGAATCTCAACAAAATTATCTGTTGCCTGAGGTTCGCCAAGGGCCCTGAATTTCCAGGTTCCTTCACGACGATAAACCTCTGCAAAGATCATTCCACAAAAGCCGCTGAGAGTAGAGTCCCCTGAAAGGTTGAATTTGGCAATTTCTTTGCCTTTTGCATCTATCGCCCGGATAAAAGCATTTTCGACCATGCCAAAGTTTTGATTTTTAGCCTTTCCCTGATAGATAGTGACCAGAAAAAGAATTTTTTGATATTTTTGGTCGAGAGCATCCAATTTCACAATAATCTGCTCATCATCGCCCTCACCAGCTCCCGAACGATTGTCACCTGTAAGCCATATATGTCCGGAAGGATGTTTCTGACTGTTGAAATAGACTACATCACCTTCGTACAGATTGATTTCCTTGCCATTAGGCATCTTAGCTTTCCGGCCAAGATTTGCAACTTTCCCGTTAGCATCGAGCAGAAAAGCAATTGCATCCAAATCATAGTCATCTTCTTTATCCCCTCCCAATAAACCACTAAAAAATCCTCCCTTCTTTTTACGGATATCCCATCCCAAACCGACAGTTACCCGTGACAGGTCATAAGTTTCCCCTTTATCGTTTTTTCGCAGGTCAATAGTCTGACCCTTTTGTAAATTTATTGCCATAATAATCAATTTTATATATAAATAACAATCAAGACTTAATTATCCACCTAATAAAACAAGGGTAAAATTACGAATTTAATATACGGTGGGCAAACAACGGATCAAATGATATTGTTGCAAGGAAGATTTTAATGTTTATTAATTTTTTCAAATATCAAGGTCAAAATATTTTCAGGATTGGCTTGTATAAGAGATGTCAAAACATGGAAGGAACATTTAGTACCTAACGGTAAACGCACATTGTACTTTATTTAGTTAGCCATATTTGTAAAAAGCCTGTTAATTCAATAAAATTTTTATTGAAGCAGAAAAACAAACTCTTTGATATAAGCAAACCAGACTTACTCCTCACCATCCTCAGATTGTTCGGGCAAAATCAGATTTGTGTCGATAGATTCCAGCACTTCAACATCTTTAAGTTTCCGCTGAATTGCACGGGTCCGCTTGCCCAGTACATCATCAAGCTGGTTTAGACCAGTCTGGATATTGCCCTGGGCTTTCTCCACAAGTCCGCCAAATAACTCGAACTCTTTTTTGACAGCCCCAAGAATCTTCCAGACTTCGCCGCTCCGCTGCTGGATTGCAAGAGTTTTAAATCCCATTTGCAGACTATTGAGGATTGCGGCCAGTGTGGTTGGCCCTGTCACCACAATTTTATAGTTCCGCTGCAAATCGTCTAAAAGTGAGGCCCTGCGGACTACTTCAGCATAAATGCCCTCAAAAGGAAGAAACATTATTCCGAAATCCGTGGTATTAGGGGGATCAATATATTTATCGTGAATATCTTTGGCCATTTTTTTGATCGTCTGCTCCAATAGCTTCTGAGCGGAATCGATTTTAAAAAGGTCGCCGGTTTCGTGTGCAGTTTGCAGTTGCTCGTAAATGTCTTTTGGAAATTTGGCATCGACAGGCAACCAGACAACAGTATTATTATCATCACGGCCGGGTAGTCTGATAGCAAATTCAACGACATCCCCACTTCCGGCCTTGGTTTTTACATTGGCTTCATACTGTCCTGGAGCAAGGATTTGTTCGAGTAACATTGCAAGTTGAACTTCTCCGATACTACCGCGCATCTTTACGTTTGTAAGAACGCGCTTCAGACCCCCGACATCCTGGGCAAGGGTCTGCATTTCACCTAACCCTTTTTGAACATTTTCCAATTGCCTTACAACTAATTCAAACGATTGTCCCAGTCTTTCATTTAATGTTTTCTGCAATTTTTCGTCTACCATAACACGTATTTCTTCGAGCCTTTTCTCAGTACTGTCGACCATCTTTTTCTGTTCTTCACCCAGTAGGGCAAACTTCTCGCGTTGAAGCTGGTTAAACGAATTGACATTTTTATCGAATGTTTCCTGAAACCCCTTGAATGAGTTTATAAGCGTATCGCGCTGCAATATGCTATCGTTTTTAGATTGGATTGTGATCTCTTTTAATGTATTGGACAGCTCTGACCTAAATTCTTTTAGCGTTCCGTTAAGCTCATTTCTGTTTTCTTTAGCGATATTTGAGTTCTCTTCGCGATTGATCCTGAAATCTTCGCGAAGTCCGGTTTCAATTTTTGTAAGACTTCGGTCCAGATTGTCAATACGATTGGAAAGCTCTGAGCTTCTTTTATTTCGTTGCAATACGATTATAACGGTGATCAGAATATTAAATGCGACCAGGGCAATTATTAGTTGAGTTTCCATCCATTTTCGTATTAGCAGTTAAAATTTGTGGCACTTATCCGGGAGTTGTTTCAATGTACCTGAACAAATGCACCCTATAACTCATTTTCCTTTTTGGAAAATGCAAGTTTTATTACATTGTAAAAGAATGGGATAAGTGTTACGATGATCAAACCGAGAAAAATAACAAGATAGTTGTCTTTCACCCAGACATTTTCTCCGATGATATAGCCTGTCAGCGTGAAGGCCGGGACCCATAGTAACGATCCGATGATAGTATAAACAAAAAAGACATGGTACTTAAATCCCGAAAACCCGGCAAAAAAGGGAATATATGTTCTTATCACAGGAAAGAAACGGCCGATAACAATTGATTTTGCACCATGCTTATTGTAGAAATGGCGGGTTCGGATAATGTATTTTACAAGATATTTCTGAACAAACCGATTCTGACTTTTTTCCAGATTATGTCCGAAATAAAGTCCTACAAAATAGTTAGTCAGATTTCCAAGAATTGCCGCAAGTATGAGTATCGGGATCAGCCACACTATATTGAGGGCTGTGGAAGCGGAGATCACTCCTGCCGAAAACAATAACCCGTCACCCGGAAGGAAAGGAAAAAACAAAAGACCGGTTTCACAGAAAATGATCAGGAAAAGTATCGCATAAGCCTCGATAACATTCTGAGCAACAATACGCATTAAGGCTTCGTCGGTGTGTATTACTATTTCAATTAGCTCATTCATAAATTCAAGGTTTTTGATAGTCATTTGCCTGCAGTAATTTATCAGCCATGGCATTGCCCAAGGCCATACACATAATGTACTTATCATCTTTGAGTGCCCCTTTCTCTTCGACCGGTTCATAAACCATCTCCCATTTTATCATATCTGCAAATTTTCTGAGATTGTTAACTCCGCCACCATTCCAGAGAAAGTTACCGAATATTCCAAGGTAATGCTCTTTTGGAGCCATATGTTCGATAGTGGAAAGCAATATTTCGATGTTCGGGAACAATGCATTATTATAGGCACAACTCCCGACAATAAAACCTTTATATTTGAAAATATCGTTAATGATATAAGATGAATGTGTCTTCGACGAGTCGTAAACCCTGATGTTTTTAATTCCACGTTCGCTTATTTGGCGTGCAATAACCTCTGCCATTTTTTGTGTGTTACCGTACATCGATCCATATACGATTACAACTCCCTGCTCCATATCATAAGTACTCCATTTGGTGTATCTGCTAAGCACCCAGTCTAAATCTGTACGCCAAACAGGACCATGGGTTGAAGCGATCATCTTTATCTCGATGCCTGAAAGTTTTTTCATAGCCCGCTGGGTATGAGCACAATATTTGCCAACAATATTTGTAAAATATCGCATCACATCGGTTTCGTAAAAATCGAGATTGATTTCATCATCAAACACACCACCGTCGAGTGTTCCATAACTTCCAAAAGCATCACCGGAAAAAAGAATTTTATTGTTTTCGTCATATGTGATCATTGTCTCAGGCCAATGTACCATGGGAATGGTCTGGAATTGCAATCTGGTTTTTCCCAGGGAGAGGGTGTCATTATCATTTACAAGCAATATATTTCCAGGATCAATACTGAAACTTTCAACCAGTCCGAATGTTTTCTTATTCCCAACAAGGGTAATTTCAGGATACCTGCTCCTTATTGCTTTTAACGCTCCGGAATGGTCAGGTTCCATGTGGTTTATGATCAGATAGTCTATCTTCCTCTCCCCGATAATGGTCCGGATTTTTTCGAGGTAATCCTCGATAAACTGCCTTTCGGCAGTATCAATTATTGCAACCTTTTCATCATCAATTAAGTATGAATTATAAGAAATACCGTTTGGTATTGGCCATATATTCTCGAACAGATGAGTTCTGCGATCATTGAATCCAAGAAAATATATATTACCGGCAAGCTTGATGTGATGCATAATATTAATTCAAAATCAAGTGTCATTTTAACAATCCAGAGCCACAAAAATACAAATAATTGTTTAGGAACCTGACTTTGGTACTTTCAGTCCGGACATTGAAATTATTTATTTTTCTCGCCAAAATTTTTTAATTTAGTACCCTTTTTAAAACACTTGAATTTTTTATCATCTTAAATTTCCTTTCCAAAGTGGGTTTGAAAATCGACAATGTTTTGATTACATTTTCCAAAAAAGGGAAACTGGTTTTGCTTGGTATAAGTTTAGGATTGGTAATTGCCGGAGTCATAGGACATCATTTTTATAATTATGTATTTCAGGATAATTTAAAAAAGTCCGGTATAGTGTATATCCCAACAGGTGCAAATTTTCAACAAGTTATTGATTCATTGGATCGTGGTGGTTACCTTTATAATATTAGCTCCTTCAGATGGGTATCAGCCCGAAAGAACTTTCAAAATAAAATTCATTCTGGTGCTTATACCATAAAAAAAGGATGGTGCAATAACCAATTGATTGATCTGCTCAGGTCGGGAATACAGACACCTGTTAAAGTAACATTAAATTGTATCAGGTTCCGTGAAGAACTTGCGGCAAAATTGGCACATTATCTTGAACCTGATTCTGTGGCTTTTCTGAATGAAATGAATGATGAAAGGTTTTTATCCGATTTGGGCTTTACATGCGAAACGTTTCCAATGCTTGTAATTCCAAATACTTATGAAATTTATTGGGATACCTCGCCAAGGGAATTCCTTCGGAGGATGAAACGCGAATTTGATCAGTTCTGGAACGGAACGCGGCTTAGAAAAGCTGCTGATTTGGGATTATCCCCACTTCAGGTTGTGACTATTGCCTCAATCGTAACCGAAGAAACCAATGCGAATGATGAAAAATCACGTATTGCAGGTGTTTACATAAACAGGCTGGAGAAAGGATATCCTCTTCAGGCAGACCCTACAGTTAAATATGCTCTTGGGAATTTTCATATTAAGAGGGTATTGAAAAAATATTTATTTATTGATTCGCCTTATAATACTTACAAATATTCAGGACTACCACCCGGTCCAATCAACTTCCCGGATATTACAAGTGTTGATGCCGTATTGAATGCAGAACACCATAACCTATTGTATTTCTGCGCAAAAGATGATTTCTCGGGCTATCATAATTTTGCCGTATCACTCGCTGAACACAATCTGAATGCTATCAGATATCAAAATGCACTGAACAAAAGTAAGATATGGAGATAATCCGGAGTTTGCCGGCAAGTGATGAATTGAGAGGGTAAATGATTGGGAAAGTGACAAAATAGTACATCAGGACAAATTTTTTAACCGCATTTTTTTAGCTTCTCCTTTTTACTTTATCCTCAATAATATTTTTTCGGTTGTATCGTAAATTTTTATATTTTTGCAAGGCTTAAAAAAAGGGAACGTTATGAACTACCTTTCACAATTTACGATTCCGTTTTCCGGCCTCAATGAAGGAACGCATTTATTTGACTTTTCAGCAGATCAGCGCTTTTTTGCAGGATTCGAAAATAGTGAAATTGAAAAGGGAAATGTGAATATCGAGGTAGAACTGGAAAAACGCACTACTTATCTTAGGTTGACATTTATGCTCGCTGGTCAGATTGAATTGATATGCGACCGCTGTCTCGAGCCATTTTTACAACCTATTGAAAGCCGAAACCTCTTATTGGTGAAGTTCAGCGAAACTGAGACCGATGATGGCGATGAGGTAATTTATATCCATCCGGGGGCGCATCAGATTCAGGTAGCAAAGCTGATTTACGAGTTCATTGTACTTAGTATTCCTATCAGGCGTGTTCATCCTGACGATCAGGACGGAGAAAGTCTATGTGATCCCGCAATGTTGCGAAAATTAGATGAATACAAGGCTCCATATTTGCCTGATAGTGAACCGATTGACCCAAGGTGGAACGATTTGAAAAAAATTATTGGTAATTAAAGTAAAGATTATTTAAGATGGCACATCCAAAACACAAACATTCAAAGACAAGAAGAGATAAACGCAGAACACATGATAAGGCCGTTCCTGCAACCTTAGCTACTTGTTCGAACTGCGGCGCAACCGTAAAATATCACACTGTTTGCCATGACTGCGGTTATTACAGAGGGAAACTGGCAATAGAGAAGAGCGAAGTCGTTTAATTTTCTGTATCCGGCATTTCAGCTTACTTGTTATTAAACAGAAAAGTATTTAAAATACTGTACCGGATGCTGTTCACCTAATTTTGGTTTGTTATTTATTGGGAGTGGGTTATTTATTGGCAATAAGTTGTTGCTCTCTGTTACAATAAAAATGTAAAAAATGTCTAAACCAATTATCAATGAGGTTAAAGCCTTAAACACTTTTGCGCAGGATACGAAAATCGTCGGAAGCATAGAGTCAGATGGAGATATCCGTGTTGATGGAGTTCTGGAAGGAAAGCTTTATTGTAAAGGGCGTGTTGTAATCGGAGCGGAATCACGGATTAAAGGTCCAATCTATGCTAAGACAGCTGAAATTTCAGGCACTGTGGAGGGAGAAATCACTGTTATCGATCTTCTGACATTGAAAGCTACAGCTGTTATTGCAGGAGATTTAATCATGGGTAAATTTTCGGTCGAGCCTGGTGCCAGATTTTCAGGAAACTGCAGAATGAACGGAAACACAAAAAGTCTCCCTGAACCGGAATAACCAGATGCTCAAAAATGTTTTGGCCGGTCATATCTATCTGAATTTTACAAAACGGGGCCTGAAGGAAATTGATTCCTTCCGGCTTTTTTTGTTTTATTTACCTTATAAATTGCTATTTTCGTAATATGAACAGTTTAGATAGTATAATTGCATATTTTGAAGAATCTTTTCGCGAAGAGATAAAGAACATTGAAAAATCACTTCCCCATAATCTTTATGAACCGATAGCGTATTCACTGAAAATCGGTGGTAAGCGACTTCGGCCGGCCTTAGTGTTACATGCCGCATTAATGTTCACAAAATCTGTGGAGTATATATTGCCTGCTGCAATGGCGATCGAGATTTTTCATAATTTCACTTTGCTGCATGACGATATTATGGATATGGCAGATGTCAGACATAATGAGCCGTCTGTGCAAAAAAAATACGGCAGGAATGTTGCCATCCTGAGCGGCGATGCAATGTCTATAATGGCTTTCAGATACTTCACTGCGGTGACAAATAACAGGATGCATTTACTTTTGCCGCTATTTTCTTCAACTGCACTTCAGGTTTGTGAAGGACAGCAGTTGGACATGGATTTTGAAACCCGTAATAATGTATCCGTTGAGGAATATCTTGAAATGATCAGACTGAAAACTGCAGTGCTGATAGCCTGCAGCCTGAAAATTGGTGCATTGATGGCTGACGCGGGTCAGACAGAGGCCAACCTCTTATACGAATATGGCATTAACATTGGCCTTGCCTTTCAATTACAGGATGACTGGCTTGATGTATACGGTGATCCGGAGATTTTTGGTAAAAAAAAGGGGGGAGATATTTGTGCCAACAAAAAAACCTATCTGTTACTGAAGGCCCAGGAGATGTGTGACCCAGCTACACTTTTACACTTAAATAGCTGGTTATCAAAATCAGATTTTGACCCTGAACAGAAAATTGCTTCAATTACTGCCATATACAACAAAACAGGGGTAAGTGATATAACCCGTAATCTGATGTACAGTTTTCAAAGTAAAGCACTGAATGCTCTTGATAAAATGGAAATTCCTGAAGATCAGAAGATAACACTCATTGCTTTTGCCGGTGAAGTAATCTCTCGAATCAAGTAAATCCGTCTTTACCGCTGTATTAATTAAGGATTTCAATCATAATAACCATGGAAATGACAGTTATTCAACTCATCCAGCAATCGAAGAAAACGCTTTTCTCCTTTGAATTACTCCCTCCACTTAAAGGTCAGAAAGCGGATAAATTGTACCGTACAATTGATGAACTTATTGAATATAACCCTCAGTATATTAATATTACAACCCATAGGGACGAAATTGAATTCCGCGAGTTACCCGGTGGACTTATGGAGAAGAGAACTGTGCGAAAACGCCCCGGCACCGTGGCTATTGCTGCTGCGATTCAACATACTTACAATATTCCGGTTGTCCCGCATGTACTGTGTGGCGGATTTTCAAAGGAAGAAACTGAAAATATGCTCATTGATCTTAATTTCCTCGGAATAAACAATGTGCTTGCTCTTAGAGGTGATGGACTCAGATTTGAACATGCTTTTACACCCGAGCGGGGAGGACATTTACACGCGATTGAACTTATAGAACAGATTGTTAAACTTAAACAAGGAAAATACCTCGACCCTGAAATTAAAAATACGGCTTCCTTAGACTTTTGTATAGGAATTGCAGGTTATCCCGAAAAACATTCGGAAGCATCGAACATGGATTTCGATCTTGCCAAACTGAAAGAAAAAATAGATGCAGGTGCTGAATATATTGTTACACAGATGTTCTTTGATAATCAGAAATATTATGATTTTGTCAATCGTTGCAGAGCAATTGGAATAACAGTACCAATTATTCCCGGGATCAAACCCTTAGCTTTGATAAATCAGATCTCGGTATTACCAAAACTCTTCAATGTTGATATACCTGAGGAGTTTGCCCGTGAGGTTAGAAAATGCAGGTCAAATGAAGACGCAAGAATTGTAGGTACAGAATGGGCGATTATGCAAGCTAAGGATCTTATTACGAACAAGGTACCTTGCCTCCACATTTATACTTACGGAATATCTGACAATACAAGGCAAATTGCCAAAGCGGTGATTTAAATACGATAGAAAATTTAACATCAGTTAATCATGATTTTAAAAATAGGGGATAAAGTCAGATTTCTTAATGAAGTTGGCGGAGGGCGTGTTATATCTTTGATCAGCAAGGATATGGTTAATGTGGCGACTGATGATGGGTTTGAAGTGCCTACAATGGTTAACAACCTCATCGTGGTTAATTCACCTGATATTTATGAAAGTGGGAGAGCCCGGCAAACGACAATCTCAGCTAAGGCAGTTGAGGTACCAGGGAAAAAAGTGTCAAAGCCCGAAAACCCATGGTTTCACGATAAAAATCAGGTTCCGGACAAGGAAGAACCGCAGTTTCTTTTTGCCCTGATTCCGGAGATCCCTTCTAATCCACCGGCAGGAAATATTTCTATGTACTTTGTAAACAATTGCAACGATACGCTTCTTTTAAGATTCTCGCAAAAGACCAGGTACGATTATGAAACTATTGTTGCAGGAACCATAAGCCCTAACTCAAGGGTTTTTCTTGGCCTGATAAAACCTGGTATGATAACTGAACTGCCATTATATTTATTTCAATTTCTCAACTTCAGGAAGCGTACAAAGGAACCTGGATCATTTATTCAAAAGGAGATCTCCCTCTCTTCAGTTAAATTTTATAAGCAAGGCACTTTTGTTACTACAAAGCTTTTTAAAGAACCTGTAAAGCTGATCCAATTAAATGAAAATCAACTCACAACCGCACTTGAAAAGCTCAGTGAACAAGATTTTCATAAGGCTGTTTCGCAGAAGGAACCAAAAAAGAAGGAACAGGTTATTGCACTTCCCAATACAGAAATCATTGAAGTGGACCTCCATATTCATGAATTACTCGACAATTATAGTAATATTACTAATAATGAGATGGTCACAATCCAAATAAAAAAAATTCATGAAGAAATGGCCAAAGCAATAAAATCGGAGGCAAAAAAAATCGTCTTTATTCATGGAGTCGGCAACGGAACACTTAAAAATGAACTACGGAACGAACTGGAGCGAAAATATCGGAAATATAGTTTCCAGGATGCCTCTTTCCGGGAGTACGGTTATGGTGCAACAATGGTGATAATCAGAAAATAGAGACTGAAGATCTAAATGAGCGACGATGGTTAATGGTTTTTGCTTTGTGTAGAATTCTTCATCCCTTCATCTTCAGGTCTTTTCATTTTCAATCTAAAATACTACAGGTTATCATCCTCCGGCTCTTTTTGCCTTATATCCTTCCGAAAGTAAAATTACAACTATCCGGTCCCGAAAATCTCCCTGGATCATAATTTCGCCATCCTTAACAGCTCCCCCAACGCCACATTTCGACTTCAACATTTTACCCAGCTCTTTCAGATTTGCCTCTGATCCCACAAATCCGCTTATCAAAGTTACTTTTTTCCCGGCACGAAGCTTTTTATCTAGCAATATCTTCAGATTTTGCTGTTCGGGTCTTAGAACAACCTCATTCTGAACCTCTGAATTATAATTGTATTCGAAGTTGTCGGCTGTTGAATAAACTATCCCATCACGGGATCTGCGGTTTTGGTGATTCGGCATATCAATATAGTTTTACAATTTAAAAATAATTATTATTTCGAATTTTCTGAATAAAAATTAACACTTTTTTGGCATGAAAAAATATTCAATCTAAAATGTCAACTGATTTCATTACCAAATCATTAATTTTTGCAAATTTGCGACACTAAAAAGAATTATTCATTGTATCCGTAACGGAGTTCTGATAAAAGATAGAATTGTTAATACTGCTATTTTGCGTATTTCTATTAATCATTGATTATCAATTAAATAATTTTGCTGCTAATGAATAGGATCATCGGGAAAGAATATTTTTCGGATAAAGTGGTTAAACTTGTCGTAGAAAACCCGCTGATTGCCAGGTCCAGAAAACCAGGCAATTTCGTCATACTGCGCGTTGGAGAAGATGGAGAGAGATTCCCTCTGACCATTGCCGGAGCAGATCCTGTACTGGGGACTATCACACTTGTTGTACAGATAATGGGCGTCAGCTCCTCAAAACTTGTTGCTCTTGAAGTCGGTGAGAATATCACCGATCTCGTCGGCCCGCTCGGAAAACCAACTCATATTGAACATATTGGTACAGTGCTTGCTGCAGGTGGAGGGGTAGGGGTTGCACCAATGCTCCCGATCGCTGAAGCATTTAAAAAAGCCGGTAACCGGGTAATCTCAATTATCGCGGCCCGAAATAAAGATCTGATCATTCTTGAAGAAGAAATTCGCAGATGGTCTGATGAAGTTATTGTCATGACCGACGACGGATCATACGGTCGGAAAGGGTTAATTACTGCTGGAATGGAAGAGATCATTAAAAGAGAAAAGATTGATGAATGCATTGTTATCGGACCTGCTATTATGATGAAATTTGCTTCGATACTTACAAAAAAATATAATATTCCGACACAGGCCAGTTTAAATTCTATAATGGTTGATGGTACAGGAATGTGTGGTGCATGTCGTGTAACAGTAGGTGGAAGAACGAAATTCACTTGTGTTGACGGTCCTGAATTTGATGCTCATCAGGTCGATTTTGATGAAATGCTTATACGGCTTGGTGGTTATATTCAAGAGGAGAAAAGGGCAGCAGAAATTTATTCACAAAAGCTTTAATTTTAAGGGAAATGTCATTAAACCCCGAATACCTCAGGGAGGAAAGGAACCAGGTGTGGAGAGCCGAATTACGCGCTAAAACTAAAAATAAGGACCGGATGTTGATCCAGAGAGTGAAAATGCCTGAATTGGCACCAGGAATCAGGGTAAAGCATCAGGATCGCGAAGTAAACATTGGGCTTAATCCTGATCAGGCACAAACAGAAGCTACCAGGTGTATGGATTGTTCTAATCCTACATGTATTGAAGGATGTCCTGTGAGTATTAATATCCCTAAATTCATAAAAAATATTGAGAATGGCGAAATTCTTAAAGCCGCCGCCACTCTGAAAGAGACAAATGCATTACCTGCAGTCTGTGGTCGCGTGTGCCCTCAGGAGAAGCAGTGTGAGTTGAGATGCTTTTACGTTGAAAAACTGGATAAGCCCGCAGTTGCGATAGGGCACCTCGAGCGTTTCGCAGCTGATTTTGAGCGCAATTCAGGTGTAAGCAATATTCCGGAAACGGAAAAACCTAACGGGATTAAAATTGCTGCAGTTGGTTCCGGCCCGGCATCACTTTCATTTGCCGGTGACATGGTCAAATATGGTTATGATGTTACTGTTTTTGAAGCGCTGCACGAAATCGGGGGCGTGTTAAAGTATGGCATACCCGAATTTCGTCTTCCGAATTCAGTTGTCGACTTTGAATTGGAAAATCTGAGACAAATGGGGGTAAAATTTATAACAAATTTTATTGTTGGAAGAACCTCTTCGTTCGATGATTTGCACAATGATGGCTATAAAGGATTTTTTATCGGAAGTGGTGCAGGCCTTCCCCGTTTTATGGATATTCCGGGTGAAAATTTTAATGCAATTCTCTCATCCAATGAATACCTGACCCGCGTAAACCTGATGGGAGCTGCAACAGATAAGAAGGATACACCTGTTTTGCGCGGGAAAAACGTTGCCGTAATAGGAGGAGGGAATACAGCTATGGATTCGGTCAGGACGGCTTTGCGCCTTGGAGCTGAACGGGCAATAATTATTTATCGCAGGTCAGAAGCTGAAATGCCCGCACGAATAGAGGAAGTACAACATGCCAAGGAAGAGGGTGTTGAATTTATGACCCTTTGCAACCCTCTGGAGTATTTTGCCGACGGGAAAGGCAGGGTAAGGAGAATGAGACTTAACAGAATGGGATTAGGTGAACCTGACTCTTCGGGCCGCCGCCGGCCACTGCCAATTGAAGGCTCGGAATTTGAACTGGATGTCGATCTGGTAATCGTTGCCGTAGGTGTTTCTCCCAATCCACTTGTCCCTGCATGTCTTCCTGATCTGAAAGTCACGAAATGGGGAACAATTGTAGTAGACGAAGAAAAAATGCAGTCGTCTATTTCAGAAATGTTTGCAGGTGGTGATATTGTCCGTGGCGGAGCAACCGTTATCCTTGCAATGGGCGACGGTAGAAAAGCTGCCGAAAGCATGCATCACTTTTTACAGAAAAAATAGATTTACCAAAACAACAAATTTGAAGATGACAAATCTTAATATCAAATATCTGGGACTTGATCTTAAGAACCCGATTATTGCCGGAAGCAGCGGTCTTACAAATTCTATTGAACACCTTAAGGCAATTGAGGAAGCAGGTGCAGGAGCAGTCGTTTTAAAATCAATATTCGAAGAAGAGATTTATCTTGAGTTTGCCCATGAATTCAGCAAACTCGGACCAATGGACAATAATCTGGAATTTCTCGACTACTACGATTACCAAATCAGGAAAGATAATCTGAAAAATTACCTCGCTTTGATTTCCGAAGCCAGGAAAGAGTTGTCAATACCGGTAATCGCCAGCATTAACTGTATAACCGCACAGGAATGGGGGTTTTTTGCCAGGAAAGTTGAAGATGCCGGAGCTGACGCCATCGAACTTAACATGTTTATCCTGCCAACAAACCTATCACAAACTAATCACGATAACGAGAGCATGTATTTTGATATTATCTCCCGGATTGCTTCTAAAATAAAAATCCCACTAGCTATAAAAATTAGTCCCTATTTTTCAAACCTTGGTGGTATTATCCGTGATCTCTCATTTTCTGAAATAAAAGGATTAGTGCTGTTTAATAAATTTTACAGCCCCGATGTTGACATTAATCATCAGAAAATCATAAGCTCTGATGTGTTGAGTCACGACAGCGATTACAAACTTACCCTAAGATGGATCGGCATGATGGCTAATCGTGTAAACAGCGATTTGTCAGCATCAACCGGTATTCACGACTGGCAAACAGTAGTGAAGATGTTGCTTGTCGGTGCTACAACGGTTCAGGTTGTATCCGCCCTCTACCGCGGTGGTTTCTCTGTTATTACGGATATGATTAATAACCTGGAAAAATGGATGGTTGCAAATGGATACGATTCTATAGGGGATTTCCGGGGAAAACTTAGTATGGACAATTCAACTAATCTTGCAGAATTCGAAAGAGTACAATTTATGCGTAACTTTGGCGAACATAAATAAAAAAAGCCAGATATGTTCCGAAATACATTTTCAAATCGTAACACTTTAATTATTTATTTCAATATTTTCCTTCTATTACTTTGTTTCTCTTTAGCTGCCCAGGAAAAAGTAGAAAATGAGAAAGTATTTTCCGGGGATAAAAAATATACGCTTTATACTGCAGTTAGTGGAGATTCACCATTTTCGATCGCAAGAAAGTTTGGGATAACCCTTGAGGAGTTAAACAGTGAAAATCCTGAAATCAGGGATAATCTGAAGGCTGGCCAGACAATTAAAATTCCTGTCTCAATAAGTAATAACAGGCAACAGAAATTAAGCGGATTACAAAGTGATGAACCTGAAGATCGTCACTTTAAGTATTATTCTGTTCGTAAAAGGGAAACTGTTTTTTCGATAGCTCAGAAAAATAATGTTACATCCGAGGATATCTATTACTATAACCCACCTTCAAGAGATGGCATCAGGGTGGGCGATGTACTGAAAATACCAGAACCACAAACTTCAGACAAGGAGTATTTAGCGATGAACAAGGAAACTCAACAATCTGTACGACACGTGGTTGGTCGCAGGGAAACCCTGTATGCCATTGCAAAACGATATAATACAACGCAGGAAGAAATTTTAAAATTAAATCCAGCTGTTAAGGGAATATTATCAAAAGGAACTATTTTAATTATTCCCAAACCCCTAATAAATGCCGAAGACCGCGACAAACCATATGAGACACTGAAATTCAGTGAATACCGGATCATAAACGGTGACAATTACTATCAGCTTGAAAAAAGATTTGGTGTATCAAAAAGTGAGTTGGAAAAACTCAACCCAAAACTGAAGGATGGGTTTAACTCTGGAATGATAATAATAATCCCGTTACGGAACCCTGTAAACAATGAAAATAGTACAGTTACTGACAATCAAACAGCAATTAGCAATAAACAGTTAAATGATCTGTATGGTAATTCAGCAGGGGTTTCATCTGCGAATCTGAACAAGACATACAATATTGGAGTCTTTCTGCCATTTTGCAAGAACCTTAACGATTCGGTCAGGATTGCTCAGAGGACTGCCGGTTTTTTAGAGTTTTACTCTGGATTATTGCTGGCAGCTGATAAGATGACAGAAGCAGGAATGAAGCTAAAACTATTTGTTTATGATACGTATCAGGAAAATAAGGAGATAGAAAAGTTAGTAAAAAAACCTGAATTTTTATCACTGGATCTGATCATCGGACCAGTATATCCTGAAAATCAGAAGATTGTTGCTGAATTGAGTGCCAAAAACCACCTACCTATGGTTTCACCCCTCTCATCCGATAGCCGTTTTGTCAACACAACTCCGGGTTATTATCAGATCAATCCTGCTAAAAAACTTCGTCTTTTAAGTACAGTTGACTATATTGCTGATCAATTTGCAAACCAGAACATTATTGTGCTTAATCATAGTACAAATTCAGGCGATGACAAGGTTATTATCGAGAAACTTATCCAGAAACTTGGAGAAGCAAAAGTTCATCGCTACAATATCTGGGCGGATGATGTTGCCAGTCTGCAGGAATTATTAAAACCTGAAAGTGATAATATTATTGTTATGTCCGAAGGAAACGAAGCCATCGTTAGTGTTGCATTAACCCGTCTGAATACATTTTCCAAGTCGAATAAAATCACAGTTATTGGACTGCAGGAATATACCAAGATGCAAAGTATTAATATTGAATATCTTCACAATACACGATTCCATTATTTAGCGCCATACTTTATTGATTATGGAAGTCCGGGGGTGAAGAGCTTTATAATAAAGTATAGGTCACAATATGGCAGTGAACCAACGCATTACAGTTTTCAGGGATACGACATTGCTTTGCATTTTATCGGTTCCCTCAGAAAGACAGGAAAGAATTTCCCTGTGTCAAACTCCGCCCCTGAAGTCAGTCTTCTGCAGACAGATTATAATTTTAAAAAGCTTTCAGAATTTGGAGGATACATGAATCATACCTTCTATATTATTGAATATACTGATAGTTACGAAGTTCGTTCGGCAGGGAAAATTCTTGGAGCAACATTTACCGATATTGGCGGGAGAAAGGAAACCGGGAAAGGCACTTTGGATCAATAGAGGCTCTTATTGCTGTAGTTCTTAACATTCCATAAATGGTTAGACCATATTTAACCCATTCTTCTCTTATTTTTGTCATTAGCCCGAAAGAGTCTGTGATTATATCAAGGGGATTTTCAAAACCTGCCTGGTATAACCGAACCAATACAAATTCAATAGAATGGGTAATAAAAGGATACAAACTGACGTAAATAAATTTACCATATTTTCAACCATGGTGTAGCCGAAGAAAATTTATAATCTCACCTCGTCATATCAGCATTATCATTATCCAGGCTCAGATAAACTCTGTCATAGACCTCTGAATCAACCCTATCGCTTCCATCATTTGTAACTCGGTTATTATCAGAGGCGGGGTAAAGCGGATTGTATGCTCGTGTGTTGGTTTCGCCAGAATGCCGTTTCCCTTCATTACCAGACATAAATCCCAGGCCTTTTTCCCTTCAATTGTTTTTATCTGAATGGCATTCAGTAACCCTTTTCCACGTACCTCTTCAATAAGCGGTGACTTAAATGCCATCATCTCTTCCCTGAATATTTTCCCGGTCCTGATCGCATTTTCTGCCAGCTTTTCATCTGTAAGAACCTCCATGGCAGCAATTGAAACTTTAGCGGCAATTGGGTTGCCTCCATATGTAGAACCATGCTCGCCGGGTTTGATTGTGAGCATTATCTCATCGTCAGCCAGTACGCATGACACCGGAAACATGCCACCTGAAACAGCCTTTCCAAGGACGAGAATGTCAGGGCGAACATCTTCATGATCGCAGGCCAGCATCCTTCCGGTCCGGCACAGACCAGTCTGAACCTCATCGGCAATAAAAAGGACATTGTACTTTTTACATAACACTGCTGCCTTTTTCAGATATCCGTCAGCCGGAACATAAACTCCGGCCTCGGCCTGAATAGGTTCCACCAGAAATCCGGCTGTATTGGGATGTTTTAATTCCCGTTCCAGTGCTTCTGTATCGTTATATGGGATATTGACAAATCCGGGTGTGAAGGGACCATAATCATTGTATGAATCAGGATCGGACGACATCGAAACAATTGTGATGGTACGGCCATGAAAATTTCCGTTACAAACTACAATACGTGCCTCGTTTTTGGGAATCCCTTTAACCTTATATCCCCATTTGCGTGTTAGTTTAAGTGCTGTCTCGTCGGCTTCGGCACCCGAATTCATCGGCAACATTTTGTCGTATCCAAATACCCTTGTCATTAATTCTTCCCATTCACCTAAAACATTATTATAGAAAGCTCTTGAGGTGAGTGCGAGCTTAGCGGCCTGTTCAGTTAATGCTTTTACAATCTTTGGGTGGCAATGACCTTGATTAACTGCAGAATAAGATGCCAGAAAATCGAAATAGCGCCTTCCTTCCACATCCCACACGAATACTCCTTCACCACGCTCCAGCACGACCGGAAGCGGGTGGTAATTATGTGCACCATAACGGTTTTCTCTTTCAATATAATCCTTTGTCTCCATCATTCCCGTATTTTAATTTGTTAATAATTCAGTAATATCAGAAAGTGCCAAACTAAGGTATTTTAAGGATTCAGGCAATGATATTTGTTGTTATTTAAATCCGATAAAGAAAGTTTGAAGTTTCCGGAATCAGGGTTGACCAAAGTATGGCAAATTGATAATATATGATCATAAAAATCAGTATTTACTACATAATATTATGTAATTTTATGGAATTAATTTCCCATCATGCCATCTGAAACAAAAACACACCGGATATTGCGGTTTATCCTTTTCTTATCCGGCAGCTATCCGAGAACAAAAGAAGAATGTATTACCTTTTTGGAGATAAAAAGCTCTGCATTTTACTGCTACTGTAATTTATTGAAAGATACAGGTTTCGATTTACGACAAAAAGAAGGGAAATACCATATTGATTATCGCGAAAAGGAAAATCATATACTAAGCGATTTATTGCATTTTACAGAGGAAGAAGTCTGGTTGCTTTCATGTTGCATCGATACATTGGAAGAAAAACCGGGGTGCGCAGTCAAGCTCAAACAAAAACTCGTTTCATTTTTGAATCAGGACAAGGCCATCGAGGCTTATATCCAAAAGGAAAAGCCGGCAATTGTACAAGTGCTACAGAAGGCACAACACGAAAAAAAGCAAATATTATTGATGAACTATTCTTCGGGCAATAGTCAGACTATTAAAAACCGGATGGTTGAACCTTTTGAATTCAAAGAAGATTTTAACCTCCTGTGGGCATTCGATACGGGATTAAAAAAGAACCGGCAGTTTAAAATCTGTCGAATCGAAGATGTATCCGCAACACCATTCCCATGGGAAAACGAACGTTTGCACCGCTCTTTACCGGTTGATATTTTCCGTAATACCGGTGAACTCGACAAACAGATTGAATTCCGTCTAAACCTTCGGGCTAAGAACCTATTGACAGAGGAATACCCGTTATCCGCAAAATACATCAAACAAATTAGTCCTAACCAGTTCATTTTTAAAGCATATGTTGCAAAATACGAAGGACCAGGTCGCTTTGTGTTGGGCATTGCCGAAGATATTCAACTTATCGAGGGTGAAGGGTTTCGTCAATTCCTGCAAATAAAAATGGACGATTACCAACATTTTTTTAGTCGCTCCGGGAATGCTGGAGTCGAATCAACGAACTTTGAACGAAATTAGATACCTTATGACACAAGAAAAGTATATCGCTCATTCAGAAAATGCAGAAGGGAATGAGCATGACCTTAAAGATCATCTTAGTGATGTTGCTCGAATAATGGAGAAGTTCGTATCTGATTTTATTTTCAAAAAAATATTTCGATTCACAGGTCTCACCCATGATTTAGGTAAATATCAACCTGCTTTTCAAAAATACCTGAGAGAAGGTGGAAGAAGAGGAAGCGTGCCACATGCCAGTTGGGGAGCAGGTTTAAGCAAAAAATTCAGCCAGGTTGAAGCAGCTTTTGCAATTGATGGTCATCATAAAGGATTGCCGGATAAAGGGGATTTACAAACTGACTTATATGAGTTTGACGATCCTGAACATCCAATATATAATTCAATCAGAACAGAATTCTTTAAGGAAAACAAGATAGAAGAACCCGATTTAATCTATTCAGATACAGGTTTGAGAGGCACAGACAAAGAGCTTTTTATCCGAATGCTTTTTAGTGCTTTGACTGATGCTGACTGGTTAGATACTGAAAATCATTTTAAAAGTACCATTTCTGAAAAGAGGAGGACTAAGGTATTTGGTGCTGAATTCTTATTGGAAAAGTTAGAAAGTGAGTTAATTAGTAAAAGCAAACAAGGGTATATTAATATTTTACGAAATAAAGTTCGCAGCTATGCTATATCTAAAGCTCAATCTGAGGCTGGTTTCTTCTCTATGACTTTACCAACGGGAATGGGAAAAACATTAGCATCTGTCAGTTGGGCGCTTCATCATGCGCATCACAATTCCTTAAAACGAATTATTATAGTCCTTCCTTTCATAAGTATTATAGACCAGACAGCGAAGGAACTGAAACGCATTTTTGGGAAAGAATGGGTGTTGGAGCATCATTCAAATTTTAATGAAGATGAGGAAGATAATAAAGAAATCGCAGATGAATCTATTCAAGATGAATCATATTCCAGAAGACTGGCAACCGAAAACTGGGATTATCCGATAATAGTAACTACATCAGTGCAATTCTTTGAATCGTTGTTTGGCAATAAACCCTCCCGATGTCGTAAAGTACACAACATAGCCCAATCAGTGGTTATTTTCGATGAAGTTCAAACCTTGCCAAAGGAATTGGTTTTACCGACCCTCTCCATGTTGAAAAACATCCAAAAAGTGATGGGTACATCATTTCTTTTCTGTACCGCCACACAACCGGCTTTTGAGAAAAGTGAAGGATTTAATGGTATTGAGAACATCCAGTCGTTGGTTGAAAACCCGAAAGAAGTTTTTGATGCCACACGAAGGGTGGAGTATCTGGCTGTTGACGATTATAAACCCGTTTCAATTGAAGAACTTTCCGAAAAAGTACTTTTGGAAGGTAACTCAACCTTATGTATTTTCAATACAAAGAAACAAGCGCTTCTATTTTTTAATGCAATCAAGGATCATTTGGGCTATCAGGCTTTTCATTTATCAACAGGTATGTTTCCAGCTCACCGAAAAGAAGTGATTGGGGAAATCCGCAGTTGTTTGAAAAATAAAGAAAGGATTTTAGTTTCCTCTACCCAATTAATTGAAGCTGGGGTTGATTTTGATTTTCCTTGTGTTTTTAGAGAATTAGCTCCTTTGGAATCCATTATTCAGTCTGCCGGGCGGTGCAACCGTGAAGGGAAAATGCCTGAAGCTGGTAAAGTATTCCTATTTGCAATTGAAGATTCCGGTGCTCCAAGTAAGCAATATCGTTCGTTGGGCGAGTTTGCCAATAGTTTATACAAGAACAATGAGGCTCTGCTTTACGAACACGATTTTTTTAGGGAATATTACCGAAAGGTATTTCGGCTTTTTATACCTAAAGATATCAAGAATATAGAGAAATGCAGGCTGGGCTTCAATTTTAAGACTGTGGCTGGAGCTTACCATCTGATTGAAAACAAAACGACACCCATATTTATACTTTGTGACGAAAGCTCTGATTTATATGAACGTATTCGTTATAAACCTTTTTTGTCACGCGATGATTACCGGGCTATGCAACAATATTCGGTTCAGGTGTATGAAAATTTCATAAAGGATAACATTGGTAAGATAGGCAAAGAACCACAGGGTTATTGGAAATGGTATGGCATTTATAGCAAAGATTACGGAATTTCAAACAATGCACAACTCGACACTTTAATTGTATAAACTTTAAACTTTTGATATATGATAGATAATGAAATTGTTAGGGTGAAAGTAACAGGTGATTTTGCTTGTTTTACCCGACCTGATTTAAAAGTAGAACGAATGACTTATCCATGCATGACACCATCTGCTGCAAGGGGTGTTCTTGATTCTATACTTTGGAAACCTGAATTTCAATGGTGGGTGCATCGAATCTGGGTGCTTAATCCGGTTAAATTTTTCTCAGTTAAGCGTAATGAAATTAGCTCAAAACAAGGCAAAACGCCCATCATAATCGAAGAGAAACGGGCTCAGCGCAACAGCATTGTTTTAAAAGATGTGGCATACATCATCGAAGCATCTATATATCAGAAAGAATTTGATCCTAAAAATCCTGTAAAGAAATATGCCGAAATGTTTAAACGGCGAGTAAAGAAAGGCCAATGTTGGAGAAGGCCATTCTTAGGAACGCGTGAGTTTGCTGCTGAGTTTATTGCCCCTGATGGAAACGAACAACCTATTCAGGAATTCATTCCCATTGGAAGTATGCTATTCGATATATTTTACGATGCTAAAGGCAATCCATCTCCAATTTTCTTTTACGATGTGAAAATTGAAAATGGCATCCTGGAATGCTCCAATGTTGAAAATGAAAAAATGATGCATTCGTCACACTTTCAACCAGATATGAATGATGATATTTCTTCTGCTATTTATGGGTTTAATCAAAACGAAGAAATGGAGGCTTCCCAATGATTAAAGAATTAGCAGAATTTGGAAATAGGAAAAGGATAGAGACTAATAACGCTGAGGATTCTCTTAATCATGAAACTATTGATATACTGATTGAAATTGGTTCAGATGGAAGTTTCAAAAATATTTATACATCTAATAAAGAATCTTTTATAGAAGATGTTATAAGAACACAGGATAAAGGAAGAACAATTGCAATAGTTCCACGCTTATTGGTTGACAATTCACAATATGTTTTAGGATTTCCAAATGACAAAAAGAGAGCAAATGAATGTTTACAAAAGTTTAAAGAGAAGATTGAACAATATTCAACCTTAGAAGAATTAGTTCCGGTAATAAAATTCTATGGAAACAAGGAGACTGGTTTAAATAAAGCCTATGAGACATTTTATTCAAAAGTTAAAAATAAGGAATTAGATGAAAAAGGTACTATAGCATTCTTTCTGGAGAATGCAGATAGTTTTATTCATGAAAGTGCTGCGGTTTATGAAGCTATCAAAGAAAAATACAACAAAGATGAAATTGATAGAAATGGCAGTGAAACAACACCTTGTGCAATTTGTGGTAAAACGGAATTTCGGTCTAAAAATATTTCTGTACATGGGGTTATTAAAAAAGTGCCAGATGGTCAATCCGCAGGATGTAGCTTAGTGTCATATAATGCTGACGCTTTCGAATCATATGGATTAAGCGGAAATGATAATGCAACAATATGTACTCATTGCATTAAGAATTATATAGTAGGATTGAATTGGCTAATGACCAATGGGAATATAGTTCCTGTTGAGAAAAGCAAGGGCAAAGCAAAAGATGTTTTTATACCAACCAATCGTAAAAACTTTGGTTCCGATACAGCTATGATCTATTGGACGAAAGAAGATGAATCCATTGATGAATTAAACTTGCTTGATAATCCAGATGCAGGTCAGATTTCAAACTTGATTGATTCGGTTGTAAATGCAAAGGTAAAAAGCGCAAAATACATCAAAACAAATCAGTTTTATTCTTGCACACTTTCAGGAGCTGCTGCCCGAATTGCTATCCGAGATTGGATTGAGATTAGTTTGGATGATTACCGGAAAAATATTACGAAATGGTTTCAGGATATTGCTATAAGAGCCTATGGTGAAACAAGGTATGTTCCATTGTATGCTTTGGCTAAGGCCGGGCATAATACAAAATCCAGCAACGACCCAACGAACGCCAGAGTTGCTACACAGTTATGGGATGCTGCGCTTAAAAATTCAGTCCCACCTTTATGGATTCTTACAGCTGTATTAAAAAGAATCCGTTTTGTAGAAAACTCAGAAGATGGGGAATCAAAAGAAACTTTAACGCCTGAAAGGGCAGCATTAATAAGATTTGTTATAAACAGAAATAATTTAAAAGGAGAAACTATGATTAAAGAACAAAATGATCCGAACGACAAAAGTCCGGCAATTGTGTGCGGTAAAATATTCGCCGTAATGGAAAGTATTCAGCGGGCAGCACAAGGTAAAGACCTTAATGCCGGGATACGCGAGCGCTTTTTTACATCTGCTTCTACCAACCCTGCAACAGCTTTTGGCAGGTTAATGAAATTGTCGCAAAATCACATTTCAAAATTGAAGCATGAAAAACCTGGACTTGCAGTATTGCTTGACAGACAATTACAGGAACTGTGTAGCTTTTTAAATGGTTTTCCAGCTCTTTTCTCACTTGAAGAACAAGGACAGTTTGCGCTTGGCTATTACCATCAGAAGCAACAAGATTATGATAATGCGAAAAACAACAAAGAATTACAATCAATAATAGAAACTAAAGAGGAATAAATTATGGCAACTAATTCAATTAAAAATCGTTACGATTTTGTTTTTTTATTTGATGTGAAAGACGGCAACCCAAACGGTGATCCGGATCAGGCAAACCTACCAAGGGTAGATGCTGAAAATCAGGAAGGATTGATTACTGATGTTTGTATTAAAAGAAAAGTCAGGAACTATGTGCAACTCAAGCACAACTTGGTCAAACCCAATGATATATTTATCCGTCAAGGAAATATTTTAGCCCCAATAATTGATGGAGCAGAAGGCAAAACAATTCAAGAGAGACAAACAAGTTTGTGTGGTGATTATTTTGATACTCGTGCCTTTGGAGCAGTGATGAGTGTCGGCGATAAAGGTGCGGGAACAGTTCGTGGCCCAGTTCAATTTACCTTTTCTCGTTCAGAAGATCGCATATATCAGGCAGAACACTCAATTACCCGATGCGCTGTAACAACTGAAAAAGAAGCAAAAGCACAAGAAAAACGTGAAAATGCTTCCACCTTTGGCCGCAAAGCAACTGTTCCTTATGCACTTTATCGAATGCACGGTTTTGTTTCTGCTGTCGATGCCCAGAAATCTGGATTTTCAGAAGAAGATTTGAGTTTGTTGTGGGAGGCATTGCTCAATGCTTTTGAACATGATCGTGCCGCTGCCCGTGGGGAGATGAACCCAAGGAAATTAATCGTTTTCAAACACAATAATCATTTAGGATCAGCACGATCTGGTGAGTTATTCGAAAAAGTTCAGATTACTAAAAACACTGAATTGCAGCGTTCCTGGAGTGATTATTCCGTTTCTATTGATCGATCGATTCCTCCAGGTGTTGAACTTATTGAAATGCTGTAATGGTTTTTAGAACAACCTCTCAATAAGTTCCTGTTTTGGAATACCTAAATGCTGTGCAACCTCGGTGAGAATGGCATTTAGGGTTCCTATTTTTAAAGGATCGTGCTTAGGGATGGTAAGGTGGTGCTGCCCATTTTCCTGTGTGGTAAGCCGTATATGACTCCCGCTTTGCCGCGTGGGTTTGTACCCAAACTTATTAAGGGCTTTTACAAGCTGCGAAGCTTCAATGTTGCGTGAAAGCTTCATAAAGCAAAAGTTTCCTCATGGGTAACGTGCAGGTGAATTAAGTTCGGCATTTCGGCTTCTTCAAAATGGCAACGAACAGCATCACTTATCATTGATTTTAATTCGGGGATGGTATCACCTTGTGTGAAAATAGAGTGATTTACAGCCCGTGCAAAATAACCACCGTCCTGCGATTCTTCTACGATAAAAACGATCTCTCTCATATCGACATGATTTTAATGTAAAAGTAATCAAATCACAAAATAAAACATGTACCCGGACGATGATCTTTTAATGCTCTCCGGAATTCAGCATATGGCATTTTGCGAGCGTCAATGGGCGCTCATTCATGTGGAGCAACAATGGGCAGAAAATTTAAAAACTACTGAAGGTCATCATTTACACGAAAGAGTTGATGATCCTTTAGAAAGTGATAAGCGCGGCAAGGTAATAAATTACCGCGCTTTCCCATTGATAAGTCGTCAACTTGGCCTTACAGGCCGGGCAGACGTTGTGGAGCTACTTTTTTCAGAAGAAAGTGGGGTACATGTTGATGGTTATGATGGTAAATGGATGTTGCACCCGGTTGAATATAAAAGGGGAAAACAAAAACCTGATGACCGCGATGCAGTTCAGGTTTGTGCACAAGCAATCTGTCTTGAGGAGATGTTTCATATTGAAATCACCACAGGTTCATTGTTTTATGCTGAAACCAGAAGGCGGGTAATTGTTGAATTAACGCCGGAATTACGTAAGACGGTTTTTGAACTTTCAATAAGAATGCATGAGTTATTCGACAATGGAATAACACCATTGCCTGTATATAAATCCCATTGTAAATCGTGTTCTTTGATTGATATTTGCCTGCCTCAGGGACTATCAGGTAAGTTGAAAGCTTCGGATTATTTGAGAAATGAACTTGAAACCGATTAATACCTATGCGTAAATTATTAAATACACTGTATGTAACAACTCCTGGTGCCTATATAAGTAAAGATGGCGAAAACATTGTGATCAAAGTAGAAAATCAGGAGCGTTTCAGGATTCCCGTTCATAATGTCGAAGGGATCATATGTTTTGGTTTTCTGGGAGCGAGTCCCTCATTAATGGCTATGTGTGCTGAACGCAATATAGCGCTCAGTTTTTTGTCAGAAAATGGATACTTCCTCGGGCGGGTTTCGGGCCCAGTATCAGGAAATGTTTTACTGCGAAGAAAACAATACAGATTGGCAGACGATCCTGTCTTTTCGAGTGAAATAAGCCGGATTTTTATTGCCGGTAAGATTTCAAATTGCAAAACTGTTTTGCAAAGAGCATTACGTGATCATGCTAATGATATAAGTAGTGCCTCAATTGAAGCCGCTATCAAAACTCTAAACGTGAAACAAAAGCAAGCTTTGAAGTGCACTGATAATAAGGTTTTAAGGGGGATAGAAGGTGAGGCTGCATTTACTTATTTTGGTGTATTCGACCATCTGATCATTGCCCGGAAGCCGGATTTCTACTTTATAGGACGAAACCGGCGTCCGCCAATGGATAATGTCAATACACTATTATCATTTGTTTACACATTACTCACGCATGAAGTCCGGTCTGCACTCGAGAGTGTGGGTATTGATCCCTGTGTAGGGTTTTTACATACCGACCGCCCCGGCAGACAAAGCCTTGCACTCGATATGATGGAAGAATTCAGGCCTTACCTTGCAGACAGATTGGTTCTTACTCTTATTAACAGGAAACAGGTAGATGCAAGTGGTTTTATTTCGCGTGAAGCAGGTGGAATTATAATGAATGATAGTACACGAAAAGATATTCTGACTGCATGGCAGAAACGTAAACAGGAAGAAATTATGCATCCTTTTCTCCAGGTAATGGTACCGGTTGGCCTTTTACCTTATTGCCAGGCTTTATTACTGGCACGTTTAATAAGGGGAGATATTGATACCTATCCGGTATTTCTTAATAAGTAACTGCTTATGATGGTTTTAATTACTTACGATGTAGAGACAATGACACCATCCGGAAAAAAAAGATTACGCAAAGTTGCAAAACAATGTGTAAACTTTGGACAGCGGGTTCAAAATTCTGTTTTCGAGTGTTTGGTTGATCCGGCTCAGTTTGCAGAACTAAAACATAGGTTGGAATTTATCATTGATAAGGAAAAGGATAGTTTAAGGTATTATATGCTTGGAAATAACTGGAAATCGAGAATCAATCATACCGGCGTGAAACCATCATTTAATCCGGAAGATATGATGATTATTTAGTCCGCGAACCTAAAGCTCTCATAAAAAGATTAGAAGATCCGCGTACATTCAATTTCAGGTTGTTGGGTTGCAAATTCAACTTTTGGTCGGGTGTTATGCATAAATGTGCAGATATTCGCGGAAATGAGTCTATAACATTCAGTTTAGTATTAATTTAGCTGCATAACAGTCGCACCCCGCGTGGGTGCGTGGATTGAAACGCATCTGCGGTAACTATCGTGGTCATATACAGCGTCGCACCCCGCGTGGGTGCGTGGATTGAAACATTAACAAATTGACCTTTCCATACCCAGCCGTAGTCGCACCCCGCGTGGGTGCGTGGATTGAAACCTGGCGCTTGTGTATTGCGCCATATGTAGCTTAGGTCGCACCCCGCGTGGGTGCGTGGATTGAAACTCGCATGAGTGCCATATTAGCTTTGCTCTGCATAGTCGCACCCCGCGTGGGTGCGTGGATTGAAACTAACATTTCTTTAGCTTGTCCCATTTTCGTGCTGTCGCACCCCGCGTGGGTGCGTGGATTGAAACTATTAAAATAGAATCTTTTCCGTTAGATGATATAGGTCGCACCCCGCGTGGGTGCGTGGATTGAAACTTGAGATATGATCCAAGCATTCCCCAACTAAAAGGTCGCACCCCGCGTGGGTGCGTGGATTGAAACTTTTACGGCACAATCTGGCCCCGAAACTTTTAGGTCGCACCCCGCGTGGGTGCGTGGATTGAAACTCATTAGTATTTAATATGTCATTGGACGAATACAGTCGCACCCCGCGTGGGTGCGTGGATTGAAACATTTCCGAATTGCGCACAACCGCAGTAAGATCGGGTCGCACCCCGCGTGGGTGCGTGGATTGAAACTGTTTTATCCGTCCGGGCGACGAATTACTGACACGTCGCACCCCGCGTGGGTGCGTGGATTGAAACAATTGAATTTATTATGGGGGCAGCTAACCATGAGCGTCGCACCCCGCGTGGGTGCGTGGATTGAAACATTTCCGAATTGCGCACAACCGCTGTGAGATCGGGTCGCACCCCGCGTGGGTGCGTGGATTGAAACTATAACAGAGAATGCTCTGTTACAATGATGAAAAGTCGCACCCCGCGTGGGTGCGTGGATTGAAACCCAAAAGTACACTTCCATGGCGTGCCAATTCAAGTCGCACCCCGCGTGGGTGCGTGGATTGAAACCTGAATAATGCCAGTGTTGATTCTAACCAGCTTTGTCGCACCCCGCGTGGGTGCGTGGATTGAAACCGGATGATCGTTAATTATTAATGGGTCCGATTGTGTCGCACCCCGCGTGGGTGCGTGGATTGAAACCGGATGATCGTTAATTATTAATGGGTCCGATTGTGTCGCACCCCGCGTGGGTGCGTGGATTGAAACTGCTGTTGCGTTATCTGGTCATTTGCGACCCTTTTGTCGCACCCCGCGTGGGTGCGTGGATTGAAACTCCGTCAGCTGGCGGATACCAACGCTCGTTAAAAGTCGCACCCCGCGTGGGTGCGTGGATTGAAACTCCTAATAAATAATCGAGTGTAAATGTTGTATTGTCGCACCCCGCGTGGGTGCGTGGATTGAAACGCAATGCAAGTTTTGCATCGCAGTAAGCCTGAGTCGCACCCCGCGTGGGTGCGTGGATTGAAACAAGACCTTGTTACTGATCAAATGGCATTTTGGGAGTCGCACCCCGCGTGGGTGCGTGGATTGAAACTGTCAGTGTAGATCAAAGGAGCCCCGTCTTTAATGGGTCGCACCCCGCGTGGGTGCGTGGATTGAAACGTTGTAATTTGTCATATAGTTAAGCCATGCAGGGGTCGCACCCCGCGTGGGTGCGTGGATTGAAACATAACTAAAGAAGCCAGAGGAATATGGACTGCAATGTCGCACCCCGCGTGGGTGCGTGGATTGAAACAGTTCTTACTATTTGCCTAATTACATCTATACCGTCGCACCCCGCGTGGGTGCGTGGATTGAAACCGTGAAAGTCGAATGGATAGACCATCCGGTAATTGTCGCACCCCGCGTGGGTGCGTGGATTGAAACGGTAAGCGGAATATTACCCGCATACGAATAAATCGGTCGCACCCCGCGTGGGTGCGTGGATTGAAACCGGCATCAAATGTAGGTGGGTCTACAACAGTTAGTCGCACCCCGCGTGGGTGCGTGGATTGAAACAAAAAACCAATGATGTCGCAACGCTTCAGCGCCGTCGCACCCCGCGTGGGTGCGTGGATTGAAACTGGAAGCTGCAAAATTATACAGCATCAATACAAGTCGCACCCCGCGTGGGTGCGTGGATTGAAACTGGTTGGGTGCGCTGAATAATATTTGCACGTATGTCGCACCCCGCGTGGGTGCGTGGATTGAAACCCGGAAGTTATTTCGCATTTCGATTATGGTACTGGTCGCACCCCGCGTGGGTGCGTGGATTGAAACAATTGAATGATACACTTAGAGGATTATCCAATGCAGTCGCACCCCGCGTGGGTGCGTGGATTGAAACTTTCATATATTTACTTCTGCGTGTAATGCCTTTCGTCGCACCCCGCGTGGGTGCGTGGATTGAAACAACCTTTATTTTAACGATTAATACAAAATATTATGGGTCGCACCCCGCGTGGGTGCGTGGATTGAAACAAGTTTAATGCCTACAATGGTATATGGCCAGTCAGTCGCACCCCGCGTGGGTGCGTGGATTGAAACGCTTTATTATGTTTCGTAAACCTGCATTCACACAGTCGCACCCCGCGTGGGTGCGTGGATTGAAACTTGTAAGATATGTATACTTAAAAATAGAGCAACGGTCGCACCCCGCGTGGGTGCGTGGATTGAAACCGCACAGAGCTAATAAGCGGGACCATCGTTTGGGTCGCACCCCGCGTGGGTGCGTGGATTGAAACGTTTACAGGGTATAACGAAGATGATGAAAAACTTGTCGCACCCCGCGTGGGTGCGTGGATTGAAACTAATGAGGAGTTCAGATTGTTTCTGATTGAAAAAGTCGCACCCCGCGTGGGTGCGTGGATTGAAACCAAAAAAGGCATCAGGGCATTAAACCACTTCGAAGTCGCACCCCGCGTGGGTGCGTGGATTGAAACATTCTAAAGTTTCCAAAAAAACAGATTATTTAAGTCGCACCCCGCGTGGGTGCGTGGATTGAAACTTTTCTGGGGCGAGAATTACTGCAACCGCAGCGGTCGCACCCCGCGTGGGTGCGTGGATTGAAACATACTTTTTTGAATCATCATTCCAGCCCTTGCGGTCGCACCCCGCGTGGGTGCGTGGATTGAAACTTGAAATTGATAAGTATGGAAGGACTATTGTTGGTCGCACCCCGCGTGGGTGCGTGGATTGAAACGCGATATAGAAGCAGGCACAGCACAAGTATATGACGTCGCACCCCGCGTGGGTGCGTGGATTGAAACCTTATGATGGGAAGATAGAGGTTGAAGGTTTTACGTCGCACCCCGCGTGGGTGCGTGGATTGAAACAGGGACAGAAAATGGGCAATATTGGCAGGCGAAGGTGGTCGCACCCCGCGTGGGTGCGTGGATTGAAACTCTAATAGCTTTTTGGCTTTCTTATCCTCCTGCGGTCGCACCCCGCGTGGGTGCGTGGATTGAAACGCTATGTTTCTTCAATGCCCTATACCAGGGAACAGTCGCACCCCCGCGTGGGTGCGTGGATTGAAACCAAAATGGTGACCGGGTTACGCCTGAGCCTTACAGTCGCACCCCGCGTGGGTGCGTGGATTGAAACATCAAGCATAAGGTTGCTGGCTTTGCTGATGCCAGTCGCACCCCGCGTGGGTGCGTGGATTGAAACCATTTGAAGGCCGGTACGTCACCATCGGCGGGAAGTCGCACCCCGCGTGGGTGCGTGGATTGAAACTCATAACTGTGGGTTTTAAGCGTCCCCCAAGAACGTCGCACCCCGCGTGGGTGCGTGGATTGAAACCCTCAGGGAAGAATGTTCTAACTTATTCAATAGGGTCGCACCCCGCGTGGGTGCGTGGATTGAAACACTGATGTAAAAGCTGACAGGTCCCCTCTTGAAGTCGCACCCCGCGTGGGTGCGTGGATTGAAACCCGGGAGAAGGGATATATCGCACAATGGCCACCGGTCGCACCCCATAGCCGTCAGGCTAAAGTCTGCAAGTTAATGAAATTGAATTAATTATTGGGTTTTGGCGGTATACTGATTTTTCATCTATAAAGAAGGGGGTATCCTTTCTGATTTTTCGAGTTCATTCTCGGCA